>Ga0315913_1000326_pt1 | contig 39482 bp, 14 predicted proteins | sample MpolsnodulesMG_FD_207736 | JGI IMG/M metagenome (GOLD analysis project Ga0315913, IMG submission 207736) | Medicago polymorpha root nodule microbial communities from Los Angeles, California, United States - small nodules | ecosystem: Host-associated > Plants > Roots > Nodule | place: USA...
TTAACAAAAAAAAAAAACAAACAATTCAACCACAAAACAACAATGCAATATATAGGTATTAAAAAACTTACTTGTTTTTGTGATTGAAATTGGCTTGGAATGACTTGAAATGACTGAAAATCACGCCTAGGAGAACAAAAAACGCAACAATGGAGTTTTGGAAACTCATATGTCTGGTCTGTTCTTATAACATAACTTCGGCAGTTAACTGCCGAGGTTTTCCTCGGGAGTTAACTGCAACCGGTTTCAATCAAATTCGGCAGTTAACTACCGAGGGGCATTTGAGTATTTTACTCGTGTTTTTCAGCCCTATCAAATGTGTCAACAACAATTTTCAAATGAGAATGATTTATAAGAAAAGTACTTAATTTCTTTATAAAAAAAAGTACTTAATCTATTATTACTCACTCAGTCCCTCTATTCTCGTAGTGATTGGGTCAACCTGATCTGGTCTCAAATAATCTTTATATATTTTTTTTTAGCAAGTCTTGATATTAACTCGACTCATAAATTATTAGGTTTTAAGCCGGATTAGATTCTACGTAATGATTTGATCAATCAAAATTTAGACGAAGTTATGATTGATTGTTTTTCTGTATGTACCGCATATTCTGTCTACGCGTAATTGTATAAGCTAATCTTTTAAGTTGGGTAAATCTGCATTAAAAGATCAAGTTCTCCCTCAAGGCATTTAACACTGGTGTGTTTTCAAAGATGGATTCGAACTCAAACTTTTCAGTATATCACTTGTGGTACTACCACATCATCAACCATTAGCGGTCTTTTTTTGTATTAACCACTCGGTTCTTATAGAAAAGGGGTTTTGTAACTCGGAGTGCGGTTGGAGGATAAGTAAAATTTGGCTTAGAATTGTTTAATGCATAAATTGAGTGGCCAAAAACTTTGGTGAAACTCACGAACCACTTAAGTTTAATTGTTTGGTTATGTTAATGGCATTTAATAGCAAAGACTAAATGAGCTCACAAGTATAATTATAAAACCAAAAGTTGTAAAAACATTTTTGAGTGACCAAAAACAAAATTTAAAAATTTCACATGGACCAATTTTTTTTTTTAAATAACGAGTCGGTGATTATTTTTTGGCTCACTGTCTGTCTTTTGTTTAGTTACAAGTCGCGTTAAGTTGGTCAAGATTTGATAAAGATTTTCAACAGTTTTTCTTCCGTCGAATTTGATTAATACAGCTTCCTACCAATCTGGAAGTATACAACTTTATCCAAACAAATCCGGGAAGATCCGTGTCCAACCTCTGACCGAGAGTTTGTTTTCTTGCAAGGATTTAGAGTAACTTTTTGCAATTCAAATTACTGATGAATTTGTTTTTATTCTTTTTATAAAAACATTTTAACAAAAATTTTGGAACAGATTAAAATATGTTTTTAAATCCAAAATAAATTTATAATAAAACATGATGTAAGACAAATTACGTTTTTACTTTTTTTTTGTTACAATTATGTTTTTATTTTGAATCTTATAAAATAATTTAGATTGAAATTAATTGAACATATTTTTTATAGCCAGCACAAGTTTAGTAGAGAATAAAATAAGCTGAAAATAAGTTGAATTGAATAAAAAAAAAATGGCAGTAAATCATAGCTTCTTCATTTCATAAAACATAGAACAATGCAAATAGCTAATGTTGAAGGGCATTCCCCAACAATTTTAAAGAGTAAATTCTAGAGAGATAGTCTCAACTAAATTATGATGTAAATTACACATAAATTTTGTAGAAAAATATGAGAAATTAAACCAAATTCCATATCTTAGTAACCAATCCATCAACATTGTCCATCCATTGATATTGACAAAGGAAATGTGAGAATCCATGGTCTTTTTTTCTATCCAATTACAAATCATTTTTTTGGCTTCATCACGCGCATTTCTCAGCCATGTAGAAGTTTAATGTATTTCAATAACCATTAGGATTGGCTTCATATTGACGAAGGGGACAATAGAACAATTGATGAATGAGTTAAAAATTTGAAAATACTAACAACAATTGACATGGGAATCATGCAAAGATCGTCCTTGTTGTTAAGCTCTTAAGTTGGCCTGCGTAAGCTTGAATCAACTCTCAACCTTCACGGTAGTTCAATTTCAAGTCCAAACATGAAGGAAGATAAAAAAAATCCCTCAAGATAGACCATTATTTAGAACATGGCCGAGTCAACCCAATTCTTCACAAAACGTTTATAGTAAGTATAGCCACAACAAGGTTCATGTATCTAATTAATGAGGTAGAATGTAGCTTGTTAATTAAATCAACACTACGACAATAAATATGGTATTTCAATGAGAAAAAGTAAGGGGAGGTGTGGCTTCCACTCTCATTCATCTGGATTGCTTTTGAATAGACAACGTTAATGTCGTTTGGATAACTATTCCCATTGCTACTGCAGCTTTAAAATACTTTGGATGCACATGCACTAAATATGACAAACCTGTTTGAGTCAGCCTCTAGAGTAGTGTAGCATAAGAAGTCGGCACACCATACAATACAACTGATATTCAATCAATCTATTTTTGTTGTTTTAGGAAAAAGCCATGCATTTTTTATTTTTTTTAAATCTTTGTTAGTATTTTCTTTCTTTTCAGGATTTAAACTCTAAAGCTCTAATTTTTTTAACTCTTTTAATCCCTTCCTTTTTTATAACAACAATTAGTAACTAGTTGTTAGATTAATATTTACTCATTTATCTTGATTTAAACTCAAAACTTTCAACACCTAACTTTTTTATTCTTTTTACTCACTCCCGTGAGCTACCCACAAATTATTACAAAATAATAAGAGTGAAGTAATGACACCAAACCATAATAAAAGGAAATAGCGCAAATTACACTCGAAAAAAAAACCTCAAAGCAATTTCAAGACAATTTTTTTCATAGAATGCGTTAACATCAACTACTAAGGTAAAATTGATTCCACCAATTTCAAAATACATTAATCTAATATTTTGTAGTATAAAATTAATTTTACAAGGTCCTTGAGTTATTTTAAACTCTCAATTTTATCCAATAACCAAATTTTAATATATTATTAAGTTTGCTAAAAAAAAAAGATATTATTAAGTTTAAAAAATAACAAAAAGGAGAAGAAGTAAAAGAAACCTACCCAACTTTGTGGCCCAAAAATTGATCCTAAACCTGATCCATAATCCATGACCCAAATTTCTAAACCCGCAACCCATTTCCCTCATATTCACTTGAAGAACGATTCCGCGAACTCTTGAGTTTTTTTGTCTCTGCTTTCTTTCTTAGTTAGTTAGTGCTTAGCAGAGTTCTTCTTCCTTCTTCTTCTACAAGACTACCCTAAAATGGGTTAGTAGTTTTCATTATTATTTCTCAAATGTTAGTAATATATAAATGGTAAGTTCAAATTCAATCCCAACTTATTACTAACGTTTGTCTATAAAAAAATTGTATAGGTTAATTCTATAACAAAATATAAAATAAAGTTAAATTATTTTTTTTAGAGAAAAGGTTAAATTATTTTCATACAAATTATGATATGTTATGGAGGAGCTTGCAAAAAAAAAATGTCATTGACCTAATAAAAACTGTATTTTTTGTAAAAAAAAAATCAAGTTTTTTTTAGGTGGCTAACATAATTCTTGATTTTTTCTTGTTTATGTAGTTGGATTAATCACGTAATTCTATTGACACATAGTTCTATAACACCCATATGTAACAAATTCTTCACATGCCGCGAACTCGTACAGATTACCAATGCGAATTGCGAATTATGTGACTAATAATTGGGTTTGGAGAAAGCAATGAGGGACTGATATGCAAAATGCGAGTTTAAATGGATTATTAAATCATGTCCATGTTTAGTTGGATCTTCTTGGTGTTACTAACGAGTTTTATGGCTTATGTTCTGATAGCCTTTGCCTCAGTTAAAAAGTAAAAACAGTCTTTTGAGATTCAATGTGGCATTCTATGTGCATGTAATCATGTATCTAAACATATAGTATATACTCCACTCTACCCTTGTTTTGTTGACACTTTTTTGAATTTTCAGGCACCCCGTGTATCACAAAAATATCGTGTAGCTCTGAAGTAGATTTTATGTAACGTGTTTTGATTGTATGGGATGTGTTTATAAGAAATCAAAATATGATCATAAGTAAAATCATTAATAGTTTCTTTGTCTGTCATTGCTTGCTATTGGACCTAAATGCATGACCCATGAACTGGGTTTCTGCATTGCAGATTCCTAGCATGCCAATAATGTACATCACCAATCACAAGTACTCAATGGAGACGTTGCATGAAGCAACAATTGGTGGAGGTATATATTGAATCATACAGTGATATTTATATTTATTATTTTAGTTGCTATGGAAGGTTCAGTTACTACCAAGAAAACGTTTAGCCACTAACTAGGAATCTCAGCTCAGTTTATTAGTCTAATTCTAAACAATCTTATATTTCTCATTTGATTGACAATGTTTATTTGTACAAACAAACATCGTTTTGCCACCTGCATATAGACATACTTCTTATACCCATGTGAATTTGGAAGATGTGAACAATTTTCTGATGTAATTTCAATAACCCTGGTCAATGTGATCCTTCTTTAGTGATAGAAGAAAATTACAAATACAAATTCTCAAAATTGTTTTTAACAAAAAGGTTTTAGCTGATTTAAATTTAAAGTCAATTTTTATAATAAAGCTAAACAAAACTTCTTTTGCACCTTAACTCAGTCCAGTTCATTGCCCCTCCCAGCTAAAGGGTTACTTTTAAGTTGTTGGTCAATTGTCCCATTACTTAGTTAATGATTGAAATTTGTGGCTATGTAATCAGCTTACAGTTGATATTTACATATACTTTTAAAAAGTTTATTTTACATTCAATTGAAATTATTTGATGAAGTATAAAATAGTTTTGATCAACTAACACCCATATGATTTTTAATGCAACACCTGGAATTTGATGCGGTTAAACTGGCAAAGTTGTCCATACCAAAAATCTCGACACCATTTCTTGGTCTTGACACTGATATGCAAATCTTCAATAGTTGGATATATACATGAAACTCCTAATGCAATTTGGTTATCTTTTGGGGGTTGTTAAACATTTTGTTCCCTCTTGTTGCCTCACTAATGTATGGAGATGAGACGAACCTTGAATAGTGCCTAAACTAATAATATGATTTTGTCATATTCATAGCTTTGGCCTCGTAAGTATCTTGAAATAAAATAAAATTAAAGAGAAGGGTAAGGGAAGGGAAAGGTACTATAAGGCAATGAATTGTTTTAACTTGAGGGTTTTTCATATATCATTGATGAATCAGAAATAGTCTTCTCTTTCACTAGTTTTGTTATGGATATATATTTTCTCTAGTAGTTTTGGGATACAACATTGCTAGGTCTATCAAGCGAAGAAAGGCATCACTGAAAAAGAAACGACTAATTATAAATTTGGATCGAGTGAAATTCAAGGGAAGTTAAGGGAATAGATGGAAGTAACAAAAAAACATTGTCCACTTCACTGTGTATTCGCGGATTGTCCTTTGGTGACATTAGTTTTTAGTGATATCGGTGACATTGTTTTTATCTCTCTCAAAATCAAATATTTTCTTTCGTTTAAATAATTTATTTTAATCATTCATTTACAATTCTCTCTCGTCTAAAATGAACTAATGTCATCAAAAACTAATGTCATCCAAGTATTTTTCGTATTCGCGAGACTCCATTAGTTGTATGTGTTTTATTTCGAATTTTAATTGTTTCAATGCTGTAGTACATTATTTGTAATTTAATTTTAAATTTGCATGTAGAAAGTAATAAAAAAAATGTCACTTCGATAATTAAAATGCAGAACAGAAAGTTGAAATAAGATATATTAAAACTATGTTTGGTTTGGTAAAGAGTGAGGAATGTCATATGGTAGCGGATGACGAATAAGGTTGATGACGAATCAACTTTCTTCTTTAGTTGATGGCTCTTTAACTATTGTTGTTTAATCTACTAAATTAAAAAATGCATGAAACGAAATCTAAAGGTAGAAAGATAATGAAATAAAAATGTGTAGATTAGCTTGTTTGATTGATTGTATGTGAATAAAAAAGTTACAAATTCAATAAACTAATTCTACCGGCCAAAATGGCATGGCCTTAAAAGATTATCCCGGCTCAGCTATGGGCGGAGGTAATGCGTAAATCCTATTGTTGTTGGGGATATGTGGTGTCCTACGTTTAGCTTAATTCCACCATTTTGCTGGCATTTTCCGTTGCTCTTATTCATGTGTGTTCAACTTTCTCAAAACATGTCTTCTCAATTTTAACTTTCTTTGGTTAGAGACGCCATAAACATGAAGCACAGAGTAATTTGTCTAGTTGTAAAGTTCTACTTAGTTGTGACTAATTTAACATTTTCCACAACCTTCATAGATCTTAGTAAACTAAAGAAAGATTTGACTAACTCTTAATCGATTGTATTTGTATTCTCCTAACCTATGTAAATTTCTTCATAGACCCCCCTCCCCCCCCCCAAAAAAAAAAAAAAAAACTTCTATTTATAGATATAGTGAATGGGGAAATCGCTAAGTGATGTGATACTCACTTTGTGGACTAACCTTTCTTCATTATGAAGTCTTTGTCAACTATAGTTAAAGTCATAAAGACGGCCTTAAATCTCTAAGCCACCTAATTAGTTTGCTTTGCATTTTGCTCTTTAAGACTTATTTAACTCTATGACTTGAGTTCGCTTAGCCACTTATCTGCTCGCTTGGCGAATCACTTACCTTGTTTCTCCTCCAATATCTTTGGCTTTTAATCACTTAGTGAATCACTTACCTTGTTTCTCCTCCACGTATAAGCCTAAATAATAACCATGTACAAAGAAATTAGGGTTAAATAAATGGTTTGCTTATAAATCCAAGTAAATAAGTGTCATAAAATTTAAAGTCATGTTAAAAAAAGTGTCCTAAAAGTACAATGCACAATAAGTAAATTTGGCAACAATGATTCCGTTTCAACAAGTGTCCTAAAATGAACAACTCTTAACAATGACTCCATTTCTCTAGGTGATTATAATGAGGAAGGAATTTTGTTCTTTAGTCATGGGATCCTTCATTGTTCCAAAGAATGTTAAGTACGTTGTTCTTGGGGTGTTCGAGTTACTAAACTAATAAATGCATAAAATGAACGATAAATGAAGAAAGGTAACAAAATAAGAATGTGTAAAACACGCTTTGAGACATTGGAGCATGTTTCTCCTCAAATTCTCAGGTTCGATTCTCCTCAGTGCCAATTTGGGTGGGTTATTTAGCTTTAAAAAAAAGAGTGTAAAACAATCTGCTTACTTGATTGTGCTATTGTGTGCATAAAAATTCACACAAAGTCCAATACCCACGGACAAATACTAGTCTTAGCTTAAACGAAGTGGTCTATATAAATCAGCCTTGTTCGATATATGCGTGAAACCTCCCGTTGTCGGGGATACATGACACCCCACTATGTGCTTGATTTATCCAGATGACATTTTCTGTTGCTCTCGGCCATGTGTGCTCAACTTCCCCAGAACATAGCTCTCCTCTTAACTTTCTTTTGTGACACTAAACATAAACACACAGATTTTTTTTGACAAAATATATAAACACACGAGTTGATTTCTCGATTATCTGGTTTTATTTATTTTTGATTAATTCTAACACACCCACAACTTTCATAGACCTTAAAAGACTTAAAAAGATTCAAGTAACTGGTATTCGATCGTAAGTTCATTCATAAAAAAAACTATAAATTCAATATGCTAGTTTATCAACTATCAACTAAATTATCAATCCTAAGAAAAAACCAACAACGTCATTCATCACATGTTAGATATTTTATTTGGATGTGTTTTCAAAAACTTGAAGGATGAATGAATTCAAATGAATGAATAAACACATGATATGTGGTGGAGCACATGACAGAAGGCGCCCTTACAAAAAACCGAAAAAAGAGGGGCTAGAACAAATCCAGCTGGACGAGGACATTCGTGTCATTTTCCCATTAGGGTTACCATAAAAACGCATCTTCAAGATTCAAACTGGGGTACACTAACCTCACCCACCGCCTCAAAATATACAGAAACAACAAACCAATCACAAATTAATTAACACATTTACAATTAAAAAACAAAACCAATAATATTCGACCACGTGTTGAGATCCACCAATAAGAAAAGAACAATGAGATCACAAAGTAACCCGCGGGTGAGAGAAAGAGTGAAAGTGTTAGTGGTGCTATTTGAATCACTGGTTTAGGTGAAACAAAACCCTCTCTCCCCAAAAACCCAAACCCTTGGCGGCTGCGAGACTCGTTCTCTCTCTCTCTATCCCTTTTCTCTTTCTCTCTCTATCACTCTTTTAGGGTTTCTCATCTCTTTGATTTGGGGCTTAAACCCTCTCTATCCTTGATTCAGATTCAGATTCAGATTCATTTTTGGGGGTTTCTGTTTCTTGAATTTCTTCGAAGAAAGAACGAGATCTCATCTTTGATTCAGATATGGCTGCCGTTGCAAATCCCGCGGATCGTATCCTTCTTCGCCTATTCTTCAATTTTTTTTTATCTATTTTCATCAACCGTTGATTAGATCCAACTGATTTCGTTTTTTTTTTTTTGTGATGTTTGTGTTGTATTTTTTTGCTTGAAATTAATTTTATTGAGCTAAATCTGGTTTTGGAATTTGGTTTTATTAATTGAAATTTGTTGTTTTGTGATTCATGTGAACTTCAATTTTGCGATTTGTTGTTTTCCTTCACTTTATTGTTTCTACAGAAGCAGCTGAATTGTTGCAGAAGTTCTCATTAGAATCTCAGCCTAAGTCCTTGGAAATTCCCGAGCCAAACAAGAAGGTAATTTTATTTTTTTTGAATATTTCATAAAATTTATACTCAATTCATAATTGAATACTCTTGTGGTGATGTGTTGAGTTAATTTATAGTTCATGATAAAATTGCATATTTGTGGTTTTATTTTATTAAAGTTATAGTAGCAGATGATTGATTGCTCTTTGTTGATGTGCTGAATCAATTTTTCAACTTTGTGTAGGCTAATGGTAACCAGTATGATTCGGGAAATGCTCTGAATGGCCAGATCCCATCGTATGAACGCTCTGTAACCCCTGTGTTGCAGGACTTTATGGATCCCGCCATGTGTTATCTCCCAAATGGTTACCCTTCCTATTATTATGGTGGTAAGTTTGTGGATTGATCCTATGAACATTTTGTAAAATGGATGTTACAATTTCCTGTGATCTGATATGTGTGTGTTGTAGGTTATGATGGGACTGGCAGTGAGTGGGAATATTTGAATGCTGATGGAGTTGATTTGACTTCTGTAAGTTTTTTTTCTTTCTTCCCCTATACTTAGTCAGGTTTTACGCTGTTGCATATGTTTTATTTATCTACGTTATTTACTTGCTGTGTTTTCAGGGAGTCTATGGGGATAATGGGTCGTCTCTGGTGTATCACCATGGTTATGGATATGCACCCTACGCTCCCTACTCTCCAGCTGGTTCTCCAGTTCCAACCATGGGAAATGACGGTCAGTTGTATGGCCCTCAACACTATCAGTATCCTCCCTTTTTTCAGCCGCTGACTCCAACCAGTGGGCCATTCACGCCTACTTCTGCTGCCCATCCTCAGGGTGATAATTCCACATCTGTAGCTGCTGATCAAAAGCCTCTTTCTGTGGAAGCAGCTAATGGAAATACCAATGCTGGCACAAATGGTGCGAGTGCTAAAGGTAAGAATTTTGATGCACCTTTGAACAGCCCTTTCAAAATTCATATTCGATTTTCTGTTGAATGATTTATAAGAGGTGATTTGATTTGCCAGGTCGCACTCCTACATCTGGTGGTTATCAAGATCCCAGATATGGTTTTGATGGAGCACGCTCACCTAACCTATGGCTAGATACCCCAATATTTTCAGATGGGCAGCCAAGGCCTGTAAGTAGCACAGCAATCACATCCTCAATATCAAGTGGCAACAACGGTACCGCTTCAAGGAACCAGACTTACCGCCCCAATTCTCAATATATGGTATGCACAGTACTTTGATGTCACTTTTGTATTGTAGATGTTAGCCAGCTAATCAATAAGTCTGTTTTTTGGTTATAAGTTGTGCTATAACTTATTTGCACAATTCTCACGTTCTGTATTTGCTTGAGTTTATATATATTAATTTGAAATTTGGTATCTTTTCTCTTTGTTAGGGCTTGCACCATCCTAGGCCAATTCCTGCCATGGGAGCCACCCCTGGCTTCATTAACAGGATGTATCCGAACACAAGATATGGTCAGTATGGGAACTCTGTTAGATCAGGTATGGGTTATGGAACACATGGTTATGATTCTCGTACAAATGGGCGAGCTTGGCTTGCTGTGGACAACAAATACAAAACAAGGGGAAGAAATGGTGGTTACTTTGGGTATGGCAATGAGAACACGGATGGTTTGAATGAACTGAACAGGGGACCTAGGGCCAAGGGTGGTAAGAACCAAAAAGTTTTTGTACCAACTGTTCTGACCGTCAAAGGGCAGAATGTGCCAGTGAACACTGTTGATGAAGAGAAAGAGAAGAATAGTACTACTCCAGACCGTGAACAATATAATAAGGCTGATTTTCCAGAAGAATACACTGATGCTAAATTTTTTGTCATCAAGTCTTACAGCGAGGATGACATTCATAAAAGCATCAAGTATAATGTGTGGGCCAGCACTCAAAATGGCAACAAGAAGCTTGATGCTGCCTACCAAGAGGCCCAGCAGAAATCTGGTGGCTGCCCTATATTCCTTTTGTTTTCTGTAAGTGTCTTAGAGCTGGTGCAAATTATGGTTTCCTTTGTTTATTTGGTATGTTTTGTCTCACATTAAACTCATTTGCAGGTTAATACCAGTGGACAATTTGTTGGGCTAGCAGAGATGACTGGTCCTGTTGATTTTAACAAAAGTCTGGAGTATTGGCAGCAAGACAAGTGGATGGGCTGTTTTCCTTTGAAGTGGCACATTGTTAAGGATGTTCCTAACAACGTGTTGAGGCACATTACATTGGAAAACAATGAGAACAAACCTGTCACCAACAGTCGGGATACACAGGAGGTAATTTAAGTTCTGCTCATGTAGTTGTATAGTGGTTATAATATTGTGCTCTCATCTGATCTTCCAAGTTTATGAATGCAGATAATGTTGGAGCCAGGTCTGAAGCTGCTCAAAATTTTTAAGGAATACTCAAGCAAGACATGCATTCTGGATGATTTTGGGTTCTATGAGGGCCGTCAGAAGACTATTTTGGAGAAGAAAGCCAAGCAGCAATTCCCAAAGCAGGCAAGACTCTTTCTACCATTCCAGTTAGCTCATTTTTTTTTCTGTGATATTACCATTGTAATTAAATTATCTTCGGTGTTTAAATATTTTGTTACTTTCTATTGCAGGTATGGGAAGGGAAGCCGACTGATGAGAAGATAGAGGTGAATGGGGAAACCAATACTCAAAAATCTGAAGTCAACTCAGAGTTGCTCAAAGAGTCTACCCTAGCCAAGGACAATGATGATAACAAACATTCTGAGAATGGAGCTGTTCCAACAACTGGAGATGCCCCAAAGGGTGCTAAACCAGTTGTATCTGAGAGTAAAATTGTACCCAATGGTGTTGCTAATGGTTGCTAAGCTCTACTGTTTCCAACAATGGCGGTGATTGAGTTTAATGGCTTATACTGTTTTTTTGCAATGCTACACTCAGCAACTTGGTCCCGCCTCTGATTGGATCCGTCTCGCCTTCTCTTGCTTTGTGAAGATGATTGGTGATTAGTGAGATCTGTATATTGAGATAGGCTGAGCGGAGTTAGTAGATAGAATGCTAGCACCAACCCAACCCCTTATGATTGGGTTTTGTTTACAGTGGTTAGCTCCTAACAGTTTTCATTTTTACTCCTAGGGGTTTTTGGGATTTAGGATTTCTGCTTAAGATACTCATATGGTTTTTGTTTGCTTTTTATCCTCCTCTCTCCTTTTTCGTTTTTTTTTACTTGGTTGGTCGTTTCCTGTCTTGTAAATTTATATCTACTTTGTTGGGGAGCAGCTTTCTTTTTTGTTTCAACAAGGGGTAGATGCAAGGTGGGAAGCATTTGAAATATAGTTTGCTTTAAGTTTTAATTTTTCCTTTTGGGTCTAGTTTAGTCTGTTTCTTAATTACTTTTTGAAGATTGACTTGCGCATACAGAAGATAGAATATTTGTGGACAATCTGTTATTGTAATGGGTGTTTTTCTGGCTATGAAGTTCACCATATTTAGTTGACGTATCTTGTTTGTTAGACTTTCACACTGCAATATCTAAGAGATATTTAGCAGTTTCCCATCATAATCATTCTACTTATATGTATTATCTTAGATATCGGATGATATGAAGTTATGCTTTGCGCATGCCATCATATGCGATTTAACCATTAGCAGAACGAATGATAGTTATTGAACGAGGCGTATAATCTTTTCCTGTCTATAGTATTAACAATAACAGGTATCTAATGAAAAGTAGTGAGGTAATTTAGTAAAACAGACGGTGATATGGAAGTCCTTCATCCCCTCCTCCTACATTTCTTGGCGGTTTTGCAACCCATTTCTATACCTCCTATTTATTTTGACCTTATGCGACCGGTATAAGGTTTTGTCAAAAAAATGAAAATGTGTCAAGGTTTAACGTCATAGATAGATAGGATTTAATGCTAGTTCGGTGCCGTGGGTCGGTAAGTTAAAAAAATGTGCATGCTTTAGATAAGTGAAGAATGTACTACCGAATAGCTTGGATATACTGATTTTGGATTGGAAGAGATTGCTTAGCTTAAAGTTTAAGAAGGGAAGGCATAGAGGAGAAGTGGAGCCTAGGGATGTTGTGGGGAAGCGGTGACCGACAATTCTTTTGGCAGACTTCTCTTTTTCGTTTCTTTTTCTATCCTTCAATTTCGACCATTCATTAAAATATTAAGAAAGTTCGTCAAGCAGGAAAAAAACGGTTTATTCTTTCAGTATACACCTATCAAATTGTAAGCGACCTAAAACCAAATGATATCGGGAAAACTCCATTCCACTTGGAGTAAAACCAACAATTTTAGTCCAAAAGTCCTAGTTCAATTGGCAAAGATCGCGAGATTGTTAGGCGGAGGTTCGAACTCCGGTTCCTTCACTTGTATGTGAGTTGTCAATGGACCTTGCCATTTCATCTATCAACCAAAAAAAATTAACCATTCTATATCTTATTCCGATCATATCAATATTTTAAATTTGATTCAGTGACATTTGTGTTGTGCTTTTTTCATGAGTAAACAACTATAAGAATCTATCAGGCCAACGAAAATATTTTTAGGTCACCTTAGCCTTTCTTCATTACTCATCCATGTAGTTTCCTCCTGAAATAACATGTCTTCTATTTAGCGAAATGCATAACTTGTTAGCAATGAAGTGCAGGGGCAAGAAATTGGTAAAACAATGAAAACCGATGCATGACTATTTTTTCTTTTTGGACAAGAAATGAAGAAAACAATGCAGGAATATATCAATAATAACTAATAAGAAAATAAAAAAGATAAACACGTTCGTATAACTTAGGCATTTCAAGATCCGGTCTCCTGTCAAACACGTTCGTATGACTGTGTTCGATAACAACAATAGTTACTTAGGCATTTCAAGATCCGGTCTCCTATCAATAACTTTGCTCATAGAATCTTCAGGAAATGCATCTGGATAAGTTGTTGAAAGTTTGGTCTTCATGTTTCTGCAAAAGGCAAGGTTTATTGAAGATTTAACTTGAATTTATAATGCAACGAAATAGAAACATGCAAATAAGCTAACATATATAGAAATAGAAGGTTATGTCATTGCAGTGTGCTAAATTAGCTTTACTCTCCTAACCCTTTTTCTTCTACTGTTCATATGCTCCCTCACTACATGATAAAATTAGTTCTATGTGTTTATCAACCATTGTACCTAATCAAAACGGGTAAGATGGCCCTAATAAACAAACGGTCTAGGTTACATTAGTAAAACTAGAAATCAGTTCAAGTCACCTAAGGAATCAATGTCTAAGATTCAGTTCCATACTTGTCATCACTTCCAACTCTTGGTTTAGTAAGAAGTAATAATTGAGCCTTTTGCTGCTGTGTTTGCAAGCATAAATCTTTTTGACTTGACTTCTAGTGTTTAGATGCTTCTCTAACACCAAATCGCCTTGTTATTATCCAATTGTAAATGCTTCACTTTCAACACCACCAAAGACAACTTTACCATTTGGCTTGGTTTCTAGTGTTCACTTGTTTCTTTAGCACCAAATGCCCTTGTTACTGTAATGAAACTCCTTCACTGTCTAATCACCAAAGACGCTTGGCTTCTAGTGATCATTTGCTTCTCTAGCAACAGATGCTCTTGTTATTACCCCTAATGTCAATCCTTAACTGTTATCACCAACAACAACTTCACCAGCATAATGTTCAAAAACACCGATATCCTTTGTGTTCTTCCCCTATCTCCGTTTTCTCAAAATTTTGTTAGTTTACAAGATTCCAAAACAGTAAGATCAAAGACCAAAACTATATTTAGTTTAAACATTAGTGCTACATTACCCCTTGCATGAACCACAAAGGAATCCCTAATAATGTAGTGCATGCAACCTCAACTTGCAAAAGTTGCTGAAATTTTTCTGGAACCTTGCCTCAACAATTGTAGCACCTTTTACCACAAACTAAAGTGGGCGAAGTTTAAATAAAGACTCGTATTTCTTTGATTATGTGAACAGACCTAAAGAAAAATCCTATTTCACACAAGAAAATAATCTTAAGATTTAATTTTTATGATTAAAGAAAAAAATGTAGCATTGATAAACATCGCCAAATTTGAAATGATATAGATGATTACACACACAATATTAATAAATAGACATCTATACCGTATTAAGAATTTTCAATAAGCAAAATCAGGTTATTTTGGCTCGTGCAGAGGGAGGGAGTACCATACTGCCTGCCTCCCAACTCTTGAGGGAGAAGCAACACGCCTACTGAAGGCGGGTCAGTAGACCAACAGTCCATAACTGAATCATATTATTATTGAGCTTGAATGTGAGCCTGTAGTTGACCATGTTAATTTTCCGAGAGAATACAATTCGGATTTCAGAGCTATTATCAAAGAATGTACTATCCTTCGTTTGCTTTTCCGAAACTCACTCAAGTGTTAGTTTCGTTAGGAAGCAAGCAAACAACGTAGCTTATAATCTAGCTAAGGCGACAATGTTCATAAGTCATAACTAACCCCCAAGATTATTATCAATTTTCACCTTGTATTGCTTTTTTTTTTAAATTTTTAATAAAATGCAATGATTATTTCGCCTAAATAATATATATACAAACTTATCAAATTATATAATTTGATGTTATATTTCAAGTAAATAAAGATAAGAAGTAATGAAAAAAGAATACCTAAGTTTGAGAAAAATATAATCAAGATCAGTTTTGATAGATTTCAAGACACGAGTATTTCTAGCCATATCAGGAGAAATCTGAGTAAAACAATGTTGAGAGAAATCATTGAAATGTGATAAAACTGCATTACTATCCTGCAACCTTCCCAATCTGAAATTCAATTCAATTTAATTGTAATAATAATCTGAAATTGAATACTATTAAAGAAAAAAAAAGAGCGATGAAAGAGGAATAAACATACATAGTGTGTTGTAAATGGTTAAGGGAACGAAGATCATCGGAACTAACGAGAGTTTTGAACTCACTCGAAAGCTCTTCTGAACCTAATTTCATCGATTCTGATTCTTTCTCTGACATTTTTGCAACCGTGACGGAATGAAACCGTTTTTTCTTTCCTCTTTCACAAAATGAAGATCAGTTAACGGAAGCTAAACTGGGCTTACTGAGTTAAAAGCCCAATGTTATGAGATTCTGGATATGCATCTACAATATCACTATTTTTTATTTTATAAAAATATTTTCTATTTTTATTTTTTAAATCTTGTATTAATTTTTGGGTCTTGTTAACCAGTGTCGGGGACACGGGTTAAGAAATCCAAAAGTAGAAAATTTGTCTTAAAATATAAACTTTTACTTTTGACTAACTAATTATTACACCATTTTTTAATAAAATATTACCTCTTTTAGCTGCTTAATCAATATCCTGGGACACTGATTAACATTCTCCTTAGTTTTTTTTGGTTGGAAAATCTTGTAATACTTTTTAATTGAGAAAAGGAGAATATTTTTTCTTAAACTGACAATTGTTTTGATATTATTTTTGTGTTAACCTTTCGGTTTTTATGGGGAAATAACTCAGGTGTAAGTAAAATTTGGTTAATAATTGTTCTCTTCAGAAATCTATTTAGGTTCTCTCATACGATTTATTTTTTTGGTGGAACTCATTTATCACTTAATTTACGATTGTTTTAATATTGGAAACAATAAAAAAAATTAAGTGGTTATTTATATCTGATTCGGATTCTCTCATCTTACCTCCGTCCAATATTCGAGTCTAAATCATATCTTTGTCTAAATTTTAGATTGAAAATCAAGAGAGAAGATCCAATGAAAGATATACATATTTTGGAAGTAGGGAGAAGGAGAGAGCGATTGAAAAGAGATGATCCAATTTGTAATTTTTCAAGGTGTCAATGAAATATGGTCTAATTGTTAAAGACTTGTCTCATCAATGTTTTTGTTGTTAGTACGATGATCTTGTTGGTGAAGACAAATTGGATTAAGATCATATGAGAAAGGCTCAGAGTCAAAGTACCATTTGCTTTGGTGGAGAACGAAACTGCTAGCAAACAAACACCTTGACATCAAACTTAGTGTGCTGGGTTGGTCTTGAAGGAACTTAGAAAGAGTATGAATAAATGAATTTCATTTCTTTATCAAATGGTGTGTTTATAATAATGATCGGAATAATTACAAAACCCAAAGTGTTCACATCACATTACTTGTCGGGAAAGAAAGACAGACAACAGACTGATGGTTGTCTGCCATCAAAATCGATCAGACAGAAAATAGAGAAACAGCTGATAAATGGGAAAAAGTTTGTTAGCAAACATTCCGTCCAAGGAATTGTACCTGTTTAATTCAAACCAAGACACAATTCCTTACTTCATAAGCAATTAATAGTTAAAAAAAAAAAAAACCACCATAATTACGGTGATGTTAGGGGAAGAATAACAAAGCAATCCTGTATGGCCATATCTATCGTTAATACAAAAATCTTGCCAAAAATAAATCCTAAAAACCACCAAGTATGCTTTTAGAGTTCCACTAAAATTCATTTCAAGCAGTTTTACTAATTTTGAAAAGAAAAAAGGGGCTCAACTGTAGTTTTTATCTGTATCTCTAGATTACAGTCGAACCTTTTACTTTGCCATGATTAAATGTTTTTTTTTGTTGGTAGAATTGATTTACGTTCAAAACAATTGTCCATGTGACAGAGACGAGGAGAAATCAACAAAAAAAATCACATAATCGTATAACAACCATATTTTTATACGGTGTCCAACAACTTTTTAGTTGTTCAAATAATTTTTCTCTTCAAAAAGATATACTCCCTTTATCCCAAAATAAGGAAGTTTTTTTTGTTTATTTCACACATAATAAGAAAAACGTATAAGTGAAAGACAGATAGAAATAGTTTTGAAGGACCTTGTCAAGTATTGGTGCATTCACAATTATCATAAATGTAAAAAAGAATATATTGAATTGGAAGTGGTGAAAATAATATTAATTAGAGTTATAATTGAAAAAAATAATTAATATTACATTGAAAATGAATTTATCAATTATTTTGGAACAATTTTTCTTCTTCAAATAGCTATCATAATAACTTCCTGCAAGCATATCTAGAGGGGGTGCACCGGGAGGAAACCATCTACCGGGTAATTTTAGGCGGAAACAAAAGGGATAGTATCTTAGGCACTCCAACCAAGTTTTTCCATAAATCAAAATCAATAATATCGAACTCCACAATTCTAGGAGTAAAATAAATATTTGAAACCAAGGGAGAAACTTAACCATACAATATTATGAATAGTCATTGAGTGAAACAACAAACAAAATTTCAAGTTGATTTGCTGGGAACTGTAAAACCTCTTTGCAACTCTAAATCCAGTTCAGAAAACCTGAGCATTGCGCTAAGACATCGTTTCCTAATTCACAGCCCATTTAATTTTATTTTCTAAGATATCAATACCTTGAAGAGGAAGAAGAATTGCCGCTAAAGCCATGTATTCCTAATTCGCATAAACCACCTCACTCAAACCTGCAAGCAAAACACACATTGTTTGTCTATAGAATGTAAGTTTGGATACCATGCTAGAGATAAACAAAAAGGGGGAATATTGGCATATTGATATTCAGGTATTGCCCAGCAAAGTAGTCCAAGACTTCAGTTCTAACATATTATAATATTCAACCAATAAACAAAAGTTGAAGCAGCAAAGTAGAATCAGGGATAACAGAATAGGCATAATCTGACATTATCATTTTTTCAAATAGAAGCTAAGAAAAAATTGTGAGTAAATTCTTTGTCGGTTGCATCTCAATTACAGTACAATTTTCAGGTGAAAAATGAAATATAGCAGAACACTCAATAGTCAAGATGAAACTAAAAAAAAAAAAAATTAAGAAATTAATAAAAAGATTCAGTATGACATTATTACCTCATAGTCTACATCCTTAACTAGCAGCATATGCAAAAGAACTCAATAGATGGAGTATTTCTCACTAGCACCAGGCCAGAAGTTCTTGTAGAGAGTCCTGATAATTGGAAGAATAGCAATAAGGGCAATCTGAAGTTGGTCTGAACTACTTGTCCTCACAGTGATCTGTCCACTAAGCTTGTTGTTCAATCCCGCACGAACCGCCATCTTATAGCTTCGCCCAAGAGAAATCTGTGACTGGAAATTGGCTCCCACGGCTAAATCACCTCTCCACTGCACCAGAGAGAAACTCAATGAAGACTGATCCTGCCCAATTGGAAAATCTGCCTCTCTAAGCCTCACTTCAACATTGGCTCCATAAGCCGAATCACCTTGAGACCGCACGGTCCCAGTGCTCCCCACTAATACCAATCGTTTCCCCAGTGCTAGTTGATCCTCAAGTTTCACACCGGTGGACACATTTTCACCCAAAAATGTCACAGATACTCCAGCTGCAGTTTTATTTCTTTTGAAATTTTTGAATTTGGTCTCGCCTCTAACAATGTATGCCAGCTGCTTTCCAATGTTCTGAATGTCAAAGCCTGCCATGGTCGATCCATTTTCTCCATGTTTAGCGGCAACCGAGGAATCCAAGTGAATGCTGAAATCTTGCTTGTCTTTTGTTACTTGAACAGTAACTGCTGCCGGGAATTTGTTGATGATGGCCATACTGTTTTCAATGTTAACACCGTCATAACCACAGTCGTGGTCCCAACTATGGGTGTCCAAGACCGGCCTTGTCAGCAACTGGGAAGTTGGTTCCAAGAAACGGTATCTATAGGCTGGATTATCACTATCAAAGGATGGTGGCAACGTCATATCAGGCAATGGTACAGGCACAGCAGCTGGACTTCCATTCTCTTCACCTTCTTCCCCCATAAAGCCATCATCATTTTCAACAGTTTTACCTCCTCTTTTCTTCATCTCTCTCATCCTTTTCAACTCCTCTCTCCATTGCTTCTTCTGCAAAAGTTTCACTCGGTACTCATACTCCTCAAGATATGCCTTTTTCTGTTCTCCATTAAGCTTAGCAATCTGTGACTTCTTAAGAGGCTTAAATGGTGGGAGCTGGTCATATTCATCTTCACCTTCCTCTTCATCAGAATCAGATAAGTCAGCCATTTCAACATCAGAATCACCATTGTCAATCCCACCTTGATCAGCGAGTTTGGGGTGAGCACGTGACTGCAACAACCAAGACAGCAAGTATGGAAGTGGTGGGGAGCGGGTTCTGAAACCAAACAGCCTGCGGTTATCAGCTGTTTCCGGAGTCTTTGAAAGGTTACCAGCATCTGAGAGAATCTTCATTGAGTAACATAAAAGCAATAACAGAGGTCTCCAACTTTGACCGTTAGGAAGCACCTTCTGGCCATCTCTGTTTTTCCGACATGAAGGATGGTTTTCAACAAGAGAAACTGGATTCATCAAACTTGGATTCATAAGGCGTAGGTCACCGACAGCCTGACCAATGGTTTGTTGAACAATATGAGTTCTTTGAGCAACAAATACATCATAACTTAGTGGGGAACCTGATGGCCCGTCTGGAGGAGCAGAGGCGGCATGAGTCAGAGTGACTATCACATTTCGCCATATTGATGGACCAAGGGCAGTAGTAACTGATCGCAACATGGGCAAATCATTCATATCTCTAGTTTGTAGGTCGAGGCGATCCACATAAAGAACAATATCAGGGGGAGAATTTTTGGTCAATTTCTTCACATTAGACAAGACTTTTCTGTTGTAACTTTGTTCAAATGCAGAAGATTTCAAACCTGGTGTGTCAAAGACCCTTACTTTCACTCCATCAACCATTCCAACAATTTCTGTCACAGCAGTAGTAGCGGGACCATATGCACTGAAGCTGGTCTTGGTTTCACCAAAAATTGAATTTATCGTAGCACTCTTTCCCACGCCAGTTTTACCAAGAACCAATATATTTATAGAAAATCCAAAATCACCTCTTTGCTCGGCTTCAAGCCGGGAAGCACTGTCCTTAGCAGCATCTAGGCTGAAATTTTCACCAGTTTGCCTGCCTGCGGCAAGTGTAAACCGATACAAAACCTGCGCTACTATTGATTCTTCAGTAGTAAAACCTAGTCTCTGAACCATTCTTAGGTATTTTATCCTAATTTCCTGCAATTTCTCCAGTTTCATCTTCTCTTCTATGCTCAAATTGGTATCAGAAACAACGGTACCGGCTCTACTCATGGAAGGAGCAAAAAGATTGGGACGGTTTGACCGTACCGCAGGTTTACCTGTCTGAAGTGATGGTCCCAAACCAGCAGGGCGCTCAACAGAGAAAAGCCTGGATCCATCTTCAGCGGTTATGGTGATACCGCCGCCATCTTCACCTCCTGCTCCAGATGCTGCCTTTAAGAGAGCAGCCAAAGTAGCAGTATCAAAGAGCTCCTTGCTATCTCCTTCATCATCAGATTCCACTTCCTCATCTGAGTCAGTTACAATCTGGCCATCAATTCTGTCATCCTGTGAGCTCTCACTTGCCCTAATTTGCTTCTCCAATTCCTCCAAGTATTTATTAGCAGAATCGGAGCCTCCAAAGATCATTGATTCGTCCTTCGTATCCGACACCGAGTCATCAATCTCTCTGTCAACGTCGTGATCAACAGCAGCCTCAACATGGCTGCCATCATCCACCTCGATAACACGATCAACATTGCTCTCAGCCTCCCCCTCAACAGCATTATCAACATGGCTCCCATCTTCCACCTCAACAACACGATCAACATTTCTCTCTGCTTCCTCCTCAACAGCACTATCAACATGGCTCTCATCTTCCACCTCAACAACACGATCAACATTACTCCCCGCTTCCTCTGCAACAACATTCTCAACATTGCTCCCATCTTCCACCTCAACAACATTGCTCTCTACTTCCTCCTCAACAGCACCATCAACACGGCTCTCAATTTCACCCTCAACAGCACGACCCCCTATGCTTATCTCATCTTCCTCAGCCTCCAAACTCCGACTCACAACTTCTAAACTTTCTTCACCCTTCTCAATAGGAGCAACGTCACTCACTTGCTCACGTGCAACACCATCATCAACTCCAATGTCAACAACCTGATCAGGCTTGGGATCCCCACCGACAACCTCATCAACAACAACAACATCACCAGCCTTCTCAGTAGGAACAATGTCACTCACTTGCTCATGGGCAACATCATCATCAACTTTAGCAGGTTCGGCATCTACAACGACACCTTCATCAACAACATCACCAGCCTTCTCAGTAGGAGCAATGTCACTCGTCTGCTCACGTACACCACCATCATAAACTCCAACAGGCTCGGCATCCCCACCAACAATTTCGTCATCCACATCACCTTCACCACCCTTCTCAAAGGATTCAAAACTACCACCAATCAAATCAAAAACACCTTCACCACCAACCTTCTCGATAGGTTCAAAAGTATTATCAAGGCTCACGACAGGTGCAGGCGCCACTACCTCTTCAATTTCAGACACCTTAACTTCCTCTTCACCCCCCACAACAGCAACACCTCCATCCACCAAAGGATTAACTTGAAGAGTATCAACAACAAAATCTCCACCACTTGTAAACTTCTCATCACTATCACCACCACCATTCTCAACAACACCAACCCCCGAATTATCACCAGAAACCAATCCCAAAACCGAAGAATCCAAATTATTGGTTTCAACGGTTCCACCATCACCCTCCTCAAAACCCTTATCATCAGCCTCCACAAAAATCTCATTCCCATCATTCGCCTCAACAAAAACCTCATCCTCCTTAACATCATCAACAAAATTTTCATCACTATCATCACCGCCTTTCTCCAAATCTTCCTCCTCCGCTTCATCTTCATCATCAGCGGTCACTTTCGCAATAGGTCTCGGAGAAACATCATCGAAACTCTCTTCTTCTTCAACAACGGTGGGTTTGACGGCGTCTGGATTAACGAGAATTGGCCTGGAAGGTTCAGACTCCTCTTCACCGCTAACAAAACCGTCATCGGAATCGGAACCGTGACCGTTAACGACACCGTTAATTGGTTCGTGAAATTGGGAAGAAGAGGTAGAAGATAGGGTTTGAGAATCCATTGAGAAGAAATGAATGAAGAGATAAGGTTTATGGATTAGGCGGAGAGAGTGAAGTATGAGTAAGGAATTGAGAGAAAGAGGGTTTTAGTTTTATACGCTAAAATACAAAAATGAAATGCTATATCTATATGGTTCAATTCATATCCTATCACTGGAGAGTAACGACGGTTCCTTTCAATCGCACTGCATTTTCATTGGATAAACTTTTTTTTTTACTCAATTTCATTTCATTTTTTTAAATTAATAGAATATAAAAAAAAATAATCAACGATTGGAAATTGGTTTACGCAATAAAATTTGATTTTACTTCGTATGAAAATATTAGTTGTATTTGTATTATTTGAGAAATTAATATCTACTAAAAATCATGATTTGACGATTTAGGTGTATTAGATGTATAATTTCAACGAGGTGATTCGGTGGTATCTCACGAGTTATGTCCAAGTGAGTAAGTTTTTTTCTCTCGAAGTTCATTGTTTTTATTAACATTCCTTAATTGTTTATAGTCTCCTTCTCTTAACCATTTGGAAATCAAAATCATGTATGAAAGGAAAGTGTTAAAATAGGAATGAAGGTGAGCGCGAGTGATAGTTATGGGAAACTTAGGCTAGGTATCCTGAAACCTTGAAGTATGACCCTCCTCAAAGTTTCAAGTTCAATTATCTTTAATATCAGTTTGAGTCGGCTCGTTTAACTTTTTAAATTGAAGAAAGTGTAAAAGCTAAATTAAGTTATAAGCTCAAATTACCGCATGAAATAACATATAAAGAAAATCTATTATCTAGCGAGAAAAACTTGTTTAACAGACACATTTCATTTAATCAGGAAAGCTTAAAAGCTTGTCCAATAAGCTATATAAAAGCTAGCTTATTAACATTTCAAACTAAACCTTAGTGTATTTTTCATCCGAGGCATGAAATTAGTGGTAAAAAATCCAAACCATATGTTTAAATGGTGTCCGATGTCAAAATTTGTGTTGATAAAAACATTTTCAAAATTTAAATGTGGGATTTTTTTTCTTTCAAAAAGAAGCTACTATGGCTCTGTTTCGTAAAATTAGTTAATAACGGATAGTTTATAGCTGATGACTGATTACCGATAGCTGATAAACTAATTGAAGTGTTTGGTAAAATTAACGGTTCAACTAGCTGATAAATATAAAATGACATAAAAGGACATTTTAATTCACAATAAAATCAATATCAATTAATATTCAAAATGCATTTTTTGATAAAACATTTAAGAAGGATTTTTTTAGATGAATATTTATTTTTAAGTTTGTATGATCTATTAAGAAAATGTCAAAAAATTAAATCCAATTTAACTTAACATCTAAAAAAATATAAGTTTTTTTTTCTTTTTGAAAGGTCAAAGGAAGTTTTTTTTTTCTTTTTGAAAGATCAAAAGAATTTAAATTAGAAGGGAACATGGAAAAAAATATTTGCGGGACAAAAATTATTATTTTAAACTCTTAGAAAGAATGAATTATTATTTTAAACTTGACATGTAAATGTAAACGTAGAAACATAGAACGTAAAAGAAAAGTATATGTATGCTTTTTTGTAAAAAACACAAAAGTAACATTAAAGAGTATAAACATAGAACGTACAAAAATCCGTAAACGTAAGATTAAATTGCTTTGTTCTAAATTATACTTCTAAAGGATAAAATTGGATTTTAGACAAAATAATAACGGTAGTTTTAGAAGAAAAATGATAAGCTATAAGTTCAAATGTTACTTGAAATAACATTTAAAAAATAAGCTATAAGCTTGTGAAATAAGTTATAAGCTCGTGTTGAAAAGACTTTTACCAAGCATGATTTTTTTCTCATACAAACTTATAAGCTATTCGTTATAAGCTAGTTCATTGACCTTGTCAAACAGACCCTATGTGTGTATTTAGTTATGTGGCGACTAAAACTTTTTTTTTGAATGAATTGATTTTTGTAAAATTGATTCTGTTTTAAAATGCTATAAATCTAAAGTGATTTATGTTTTGATACATTTCACATAAACGTGAGTTGAACAGTTAATTTGAGACTAAAATGCTAGAGGAAAAAACATCAAATTATACCTCTCTTAGGTAAAAAGATACTACATTCGTCCCTATATATAAGACCCTTTTGCTAAAATCACGGGAATTAAGAAAGTGGATATTTGTATTAAAGCTGTTTGTAATCACTATTATTTTTACAATTTTATCCTTAAGAGACAGAATTGGTTTATGTTTTCCATATGCTATTTATTGTTATTGAATAAAAAGATGTATAATAAATAGGGGTATGTATGTATAGAAATAATTAATGGAGTTGGAGATAGCAAAGGGGTCTTATAAAAAGAGACAAAAAAATTCTCAAAAGGGTCTTTTTTTTTTTTTTTGAAAACTCAGTATCCGATCCAGGGACCGACTAAACCGAGGGGATCAATCCCATCGCCCACTTGCGGGGTCCCGTTCTAAGCCAGCGCAAGCTCTGTATGGACTTCCCCACCGAAATTGGCACCAGTGGGAATCGAACTTGAGACCTTGAGAGGAGCAAACTCCAAGATCCCAAGGCAACCACTAGGCCAACCCCAAATGGGTCTTATAATTAGGGACGGAGGTAGTAGCAAATATCTAATTAGTTTGTTGATAACGGATAAACTAAGGAATTGAATTGATAGTCTTTGACAAAATTAGCTGTCAATACGTAAGAAACTACATTATTTTCTAAATTAATATTTGTTTTTGTAATCAAGATAACAAAGATAAAATTGAGAGAAAAAAAGATAAGGTAAAATCAACAAAAGCATGTTGACAGATATTAATATCTCTGATTCTTGGTTGTCGGAGGCTGCTCTGGTGATGAACTGTCGTAGGGGAACTATCCCGTTTATTTATTTGGGTTTGTCTATCGGTGGTGATCCGAGGAAACTTAGTTTTTGGAAACCTGTTGTTGATCGCATTGTCTCTCGCTTGTCGAAGTGAAATAATAAGTTCCTTTCTTTCGGTGGTCGTCTGGTCCTTCTGAAGTTTGTTCTCTCCTCTCTTCCGGTTTACTTTCTTTTCTTTTTCAAAGCCCCTGCAGGTATAATTTCTTCTATTGAATCTATTTTCAAAAAAAAAAATTGAGGGGGCTGTGAGGATAATAGGAAAATTGCTTGGATAAACTGAGAGGCTATTTGTACTCCAAAGTATGTCGGAGGTTTGGGGGTTAGGCGGATAGGGGCTTTTAATTTAGCATTGCTAGGAAAGTGGTGTTGGAGGATGTTGACTAATAAGAAGGGCTTATGGCATCAAGTTCTCAAAGCTCGGTACGGTGAGGTGGGGGGGCGATTGCAAGAGGGTGGGAGGAATACCTCGTCTTGGTGGCGGATGTTGGCTAGGGTGCGGGAGGGTGTTAGAGAAGGTGTCGGGAGGTGGTTCGATGATAACACTCAGAGGGTTATTGTAGATGGTAGAGATACTTTGTTCTGGTATGATACGTGGGTGGGGGAAATGCCTCTGAGAGTCAGGTACCCCCGCCTTTTCGATTTGGCGGTCCTCAAGGAGTGTACGGTGGAAGAGATGTCGAGGTTAGGGTGGGGGGAAGGGGGAGAGGCGCGGGTGTGGCGTCGTCGTTTGTTGGCATGGGAGGAGGAGAGTGTGAGGGAGTGCTCTGTTTTACTTCATAACATTGTTTTGCAGGACGAAGTTAATGATACTTGGCGATGGCTTCTGGACAACTCTGACAGATATACGGTTAAGGGTGCTTACACATTTATCACTACCACAGGCGAGCCGTTAAACAGAAGCCCTGTTATAGACGTGTGGCATAAGTTGATTCCCTCCAAAGTGTCCTTGTTTGCATGGCGACTCTTTCAGAAACGCTTGCCTACTAAAGACAACTTGATACACATGCATGTGATTCAACTAGAAAATGTGGTTTGTGCCTCAGGTTGTGGTCAACAGGAAACGACAAATCATTTGTTTTTGGATTGCAATATTTTCAGTTCTCTTTGGTATTACGTGTGGCATTGGTTGGGCATATCTTCGATGATGCCTAGTGACATTAATCATCATTATTTACAGTTTACAAACATGGCAGGGCTGCCTAAAGTAACTCATTCATTTCTTAGAATTATCTGGTTTGCTTCTGCTTGGGTGTTATGGAAGGAGAGAAATATTTGTATCTTTCAAAATGCGGTTTTTTCTCCTGCTGGTATGCTCGATAAGGTGAAGCTTTATTCTTTTTTATGGCTGAAAGCAGGACGGACGAATTTTAACTACAGTTATCACGACTGGTGGAAACACTCAATCCCTTGTATGGGTGCTCTTTTGTAATTTTCTCTTGTCGGTTTTGGATGGTGCCTTTTTTTGTTAGCACCTCTGCCGTGTAAATACTCTGGGGTGATTCTCCCTTTGCACATCTTGTGCGGGGTGATTCATTGTTGTTTATAATATATCATTTTAGTTTGTTCAAAAAAGTTTAAACATTACTTGAAATAGTTTATTCAAAAACATTATAAGTTAGTAAAAAAAAATCTATAAACTCTAAACTTCGTGAGAAAAAATAGTTATCAAACAAATTTATTTTATGGGGAATGCTAACCGGTGATCTTGCCAAATAGTTAATAAACTACATGTTATCCCGCATCCACCGTAAGCTCGAAACGTGGTCTTGCCAAATAGAGTGAGCATATAACTTCAAGTTAGTTATAGTCTTATAGATGTAAAGTCAATCATATTCAAAACATATAAAAATGTATTAAAATCAATTATACATATCTAGAGATTAAACTTCTTCAAAAAAAAATCTAGAGATTAAATTAACCGTGTTTAAATGTGAAACGAAGCATACACTTAAATTGGTTTAAATGCATATTCTAAAAACTTTTAACAATTATACACCATGTAAAAACTTTGCGCATTAGGATGCAATTTTTTTTTGGTTTTTTTGAAAAGTTTTTTGTTTTTAAACCATGTAATTTTTCTTTTACAAAACATTTAATCATATTCGACCACAACACCATATTGTAATATTATATTTTAAAACAATTTAACAACTATCTATTAATAATAATAAAGCAAGCTTAGTATTTTGGCAAGTTTGTCATTTGTCATCTTCTAAGAATGCTTACCTCTTTTAAATTAGCTATTTTTATTTTTTTTTGGGTCAGGTAGCCTAGTGGCTAGAATTCACCTTATAAGGTGAACAAGTGAGGTGTCCGGGGTTCGAACCCCGACCCCTGCATATAATAATGCATTGTCCTACCAACTGAGCTATGCTCACAAGACTTAAATTAGCTATTATTAGTAATGTTTCTCTAATTGTCTTTTAATTATTTTTTATTTACTTTATTTGTAATTTTAACCTTAAATTTCAGTTAAATAGTTTGAAAGGTGTTTTATGAGTTTTGCAAATATTCAACATACTGGTTTTCAAGGTTACTCCACCGAAAGACTAAAAACATTTTTTTTTTTTAAGCTCTTTGGAATGACTACTCTAGGCACTGCTCACCTTTCCAAGGAGCTCATATCTCTTCAATTTTTTTTTATTTTACCGAAAATTAATGTTTCATACACCCAATCATGATTTTCTTAATGTGGAGTAGTATATTTAAAGTTGAGTTTCTTCAAGTTTTTGTAATGCTCATTTTATCTTCTTATGTTCTTTGAAATTCAAGGTCTTAATTTTTTCTTTTGCAATTTCAAGGTTCTTCACTTCTAGACTTTCTACTTCTCATTCTCATTTTTATCTTTTTTTTAAAATGATGTTTCCTATGGTTGTATGTTGACGCCACTTTCCTTATGGTGTTCTCTCATATCATCGTTGATGCCACTTTCCCACTGATTTTTCTCTGCATCATTTTTTGATTTTTTGGTGAGACATTTATAATGCTGGATTTCTTTTAATTATCATCAGCTTACTGTGATGTGCAAATACAATGCTGTGTCAGACAGAACAATATTTGTCAACTTGATTTTTTATTCATTTGTTAATTTTTCTTTCTACAAATTTGCTGCTCACGACTCATTATTGCCCGTGCTTTTTTTACAGCAAAGTAATGTCTATTATTCAAGAGACTCAACCCACCAAAATTGGAATTAAGGTAGTCATTGGATTCTATATTATGCATACTTCATGAGCAAATAAATTAATCCCTTTAAATGCCAATTCTTGAAGGAGAAAGTATGAACTGGAACAAGAAACAATAAGATCAATGAAGCAACAATTTATGTCAATTCTTCTTTTATAATTTTCTATTCTATTGCATAACATCCATGACTAGGGAAATATTTAAGGTTTAACTTTATATTGGACATCAAAGACCTGGTGTTTGTGCATAGATGTTACAAGAGAACCCTTTTTACTCGATGTTTTGAAGTTATACAGTGTAGTTTATGTAACATTTTTTATTGTGCGTTGTGTTTTAATTTGGACATTGAAAGCTTCCAAATTGAAAGTAGTTTTGTTAAACTTGAGTGTTAGTGGAATTTATATACAAGTTTAGACATTGTTTTGCAATCCAGGAGAATTTAGTGCTTAATGTTGGATCATTATGGAGTGTAGAATTACATTTTATACGCAAAGAGTTAAAATGTATTTATTTTTGGTTCTTGACCTATTCCTTTTTAATGTTTTACTTTCTTATTACAGTAACTTACAAGGCAAAATAAGGAAGAAACTCGATAAACAATTTTAACACATATTTCAATGTTAAGTTGAATGTGTTTTTACAATTACATAGTATATGAGATAAGGGATATGCATTTTTTTAAGGGAAGGAATATGCATAGTTAGTGTAAAGTTATTTTAGAGTTGCTACTTCATGTTTTGACGTAATTAAATAAGGCAAATGCTAACATGTGTCCTTAGGGCACATGCTAAAGAATTTAAATAAATATCTTAAAAGACATGCATTCAACTTAATTCAACTTTTAAAAGTCAAAATTCTGTTCATTTCTATGAAAAATTTCTCTAGCATATTCATTGTTGTGTTGTTGAGTTGTGGTTGGTTATCCGTGTAAGGAAATTTTATTCTTGGAATGTATATCCTTGAATCTCAATCGGTATTTTTGTTGTAAAAGAAAATCATATTCAGTTGATGGTGGTATCCTTCCCTTACCATAAAATTTTGCTTTTGCCTTTTCATTTTATTCTTCAAATCCAACATGTTTTATTTTTAGTCATCAAATCTATAAATTGTCTTCTAAATTTTACCTTTTCTTTCATTTTTAATTGTTCTAAGTTCTAATTATTAGCACATCTTGTGCGATTATTATTGAAATTTATTTTAAAATATTTTTCCCGTGTTGTACACGGGTATACACACTAGTTTGTATTAAAAATGTTAAGAATTAAGGTATTATATGTATATTGTTTGGCTTGCTTGTGACCAAGTAATCTGAAAGGAAAGAAATTACAATTGTTTCCGTTAAAAGAGGAGACGATTGATCAATTGTTCGATAAAGTTAAGTTATTATCTTTATTGTGTTTAGTCTTTGATCTTAATCTTCGGTGGATTAATCTTTTATTATATGTTAATCACTTAAGAGAGTCACTTTCTTATATTTCTGTTGTCTCTTGTTATCGTAAGTATCCGTTTGTACATTGTATTCTTCTCCTACACTTTCCGTGTTGAGGTGAAGTAGCTTGTTAAAAAAGACATTTTAGAAATAGTTTCATTGTGGAATAGCTCTAAACATTTTAATCTTCCTTTTTTATTTAGGGAAATTTAATCTTCCTAGTTACAGCTCCAAACCTTTTAAGTCCCCATTAATTGAGATTTTTAAGCACTCTCTTAAGTCTGTTACTGCTGTCACCTATATTATTCATCCAAGTTTCTTTGACAATGTTGTAGCATTCATCATTCTGACTCCAAAATTGTTCGAAGAGTTTTATCTTAATTTGATGTATTCTTTCGTATCTGAAACAATGAAAGTTCCCGCTGCATCAACTGTCACATGTCTCTAAGCACTTGCAGAGGAGAAGTGTGAACCAAATGGACAAGATCATATAAACTGCTTTGAATATATAGATATATTATTTGGATTTTCAAAAATAAAACCAGCCTTAAAATCACCCACCGAACCGATTGAAGTGTGTGTTTTTTCCCGTTTGTATTGACTTATTTTTGAACTCTTAGAAAATAGCTTATGTAAACAAACAAACTTTTATGTTAATTTATAAGTTTTCACTGACAAAAATTAAATCTTCATAAACTGTTTTATCAAAAACTACATTGACAAGCTTATGAATAATAGATAAAAGCTTATTTATTTGCATAAGCTCAAAATAAGTCAAATCCAAACGTATTCATAAAAACTGGCTTCTGCTTATTACTTTTTTCTTTCACTTTTTATTCTCTTGTCCCTTTATCCTTTTTTTTCTTTAATAAATCATATTCTTTTATCTTTGAGTAAGATTCAATTTGATTTCGACCCAATTTAGTCCCCAACAAAAAAATTATATCAAATTAATCGTTGGCATTTTTAAATTGGGGACAAACTAATCCCTATATAATGAGTCGAGGACTTGTGTTCCAAATTTAAAAATGTTAAAAACTAGTTTGATATTATATTTTGTCGGGTATTAAAATGAGTTGTAAAAACTAGAAAGAAAAAAAAAAAAGATATGAGTTGTAAAAAATTGTGAGTGACCGGCTTATATCTTCACTCTTTATCATTTGTCAAAAAAAAAAAACACATCACTCTTTATCTTTTATACTATCTCTTCCTTATACAAAAAACTTTATCAAAAGCACTCACGTATGCAATCGGAGTAAATCCCGCCACTATTTTGGGATATTTCCCCCTGCAATTTCCCTCCTAAAACAAAAATTATATTTTTTCTGGGGTTCTAGACTCTAGTCAAACTTTATACTACCATGAAATTTTTAAAAATGGTGTTTGTATACGTACACCAAATTATTTTGGTAAAATCACGTGTGCAATCTAGTCTTTTATCTTTCATTTTGTTTGTGTTGTCGGTCCTTTGTCCCACTTTCAAATACTATTGTTGACACTAATATCATCTGGCAATTAAGGTCTTTGTTTGGTGCTGCAAGAATTTGTCCTCGATAATAATCATTTAAAAAGAGTCAATAAAACCATATAAACGGTTTACATTTCTTGAAGTTCTTTACAACCATAAATGCATAAGAGCTAAAAGTAAAAACTCATGCTAACAAGTGTTAGACATAAAAATAGAAATAGTGATAAATTCAAGGTAAAAAAAGTCAATTTTTTAAATTTAGAGGTGTTGGATGCATTATTTTTAAGACAAAATTTGTTTTTTGGATTTCTTATGCCTAAAAACATTTATTAGTATTTCTCAAAACTTAATTGATAGTAAATGTCTATCTATCAATTGTACTAACTTCATCCGCATGAAAAGTAGCCTGAGCAATAAAAAAAAAATGTAATCTTAGCATTTTATGATTGAAAAAAAAATGTCAAACTTAAAGAAATGTACACATAATTTAATATAATTTCATGTTTCTCTTGTTAGGAAACATGGCATCCATGGATGAAGGAGAGAAAAATTTATGGAATTGTTCTATTGATGGTAAAATGTGATATTTCAAATGACGAAGTTAACCCACTAATTGGTGGTTACAACTATATATACTAGTCTAAGACTAGTACTACTTGAAGCTAAACTATATCTCTAATAAAGGTTTATAATGCAAATAAAATGTAACAAAAATGACCTATTATGGAAAAAGATAACCTAAAAGACTTATTCAAGAGAATAGTAGAAGAACCTCAAACATAATTTTCCCTAATTTTTATATCAGATTTCAAACTTGCAAATTTAAACAACTTGAATACTTTTTAAGTTTTTTTTTTTTTTTTTACAAAACTTTTAAGTTGATGTAAGACGTGTCGTGCTTTTACTTTAAATCTCAACTTACTTTAATTTATTCCCAATATTTATAATATTCATATATACACTCCACCTAGATCCATGTCCAAAAAAAAATTCAACCATGTAAAAAAAAAAGAATCACTGCTGTTAATTGAACCGCGAAATGTGAACTAATTCAATATACCAATTTCACTAACAAAATAACCAAATTATCAACCATCAATCATGGCAAATAAATTTAGCATAAAGTTATCTCCATGCAGTACAGCAACAGAATCTAACCCGTGATTTTTATAATATGATAATAAAATTTAACAAAGAGTTTTGTACCCAAAAAAAGAGTTACAAGGATACATTGTTAGTATTTTGAAGCTAAAATCCAGGTAAATACTACAGTGCAGTCACATGGAGTGAGAAAAAAGTCAAAATATTCTTAATATTATTAACTTTAGAAAAAACAAGAGTGAGTAGTAAAAGACAAAGGAGAAAGCGGCTAGAATAGAAGATATGAACATTTTTTCTCCGACAGATGTTCACAGTTTCTCTTTCGATTTCTTAAAAGTCCTTCCACTCTCATTACAAAACGGTACCGTATCAACACTCACAGTGTTACTATATATTTATTTCATACTCTATTCCATTTTACCTCATACCTCAATTTCCATGGCGGACTCTCCCACAGTCTTCACCGTCTTTGTCATTCTCATTCTCGCCCGATATTCCTCCGCCAGAGACCTCCGTCCAGCGGATCACGGTCTCATCTTCCAGACACTATCTCCGACAGGGACGCATTCTTCGCCGGAGATGAGATCCTTCTTCAACAGCGATAATTCATCGCCAACAGTGTCGTCTTCCTCTGAAGTGGCGATGCCGAAGGCCATTACCTCCAGTGACACAGCGCCTCCGTCGTGGACGAGTGTCTCCGGCGACGGTAGTGATCGAGTTTGGAATGCGCTAAAGGTGGCGAGTTTGGCATGCGGAGTTGCTGGTGCGATTCTGATTTTGGTTTCGGGTTTGATTTATGTGTTTAAATATAGAAAGCAGGAACAACAAAATGCAGCGTTTAGTGGTAAGAATGGTAAATTTGAAAACGATGATCATGATAATAACAAGTTGCAATTAGTGGTACGCGACCCTTCGAGTTGAGTATGTTGGTTGTTGTTCATGCAAAGGGTAGTGCTTTATTTAGACTAGAGTTTTAGTTATTTATGTTTTTTTGTTTTGTTATTAACTTACTATTGTTTATAGAATTAGTATTCAGTAACTTGCTATTGAAATTTACATAAATTGCAACGTTCATTTGTCAAGGAACTTTAATGACTAAAATTTCACCTCTACATTAATATGTGGATCTGACTCATGCATATATATAATACAATGTCCCTCCTAACTAAGTTATATACACGAGACTTTCTTCATAATTTTTCATCAGGAGAAGTAATTGCGAGAGGGAAATTAACTCCTTGATATACTTAATCTGGGTACATAAAAGAAAAATTACAACCCATCATGTGGTAGTAAATAATCCTCATTTGACAATGCACAAGCACAAGTAATCTATGGTGATCAAAATTAGACAATTTACATGAAAATAGCAATGCACCTAATGATCAAGAGACATCCACTCGAGTTCTAAATTTAATTCTCCACATTCGACATTTTGGAGCTTAATAAACATCTCTTGTTTAACCTTACCATCAATGATATTGACTATGCTATCCTCTATAAGTGCATTGTCATTAGATTTCAGCCATTTTCCTATTCGCATATCATCAAACATTCCAGTATCTCCAAATGCCATTGCAGAATTTATTATAGGTTGAAGATCAATCTGCGCTTCTCCCATTATATCATCAGCCGAGAACAAGTCATGATCAAATACCTCCTGCAATACAACAATGAAGCATGTTGTCAATATTAAGTCTCATTTTCATATACAAGACATTGTAAGGATTGAGATATTGAATCATCTCCTCATACGTAATGTTGCTCCAAGCAATACATTACATTATGTATTGTTTTAGATATATTGGTTGCTAGAATCTAGTTTGCGAAAGTCAAATAAATAGCAAGCAAACTACATAAATTGTTTACAGGAACTAGATTTTGCATTATAGGATAAACAAAAAATGTGTTTTTAACTAGACACGGTAAAATGTAACCTTACCAAACTTATTGGTCCAAATTGCTGAGGAACGGACAACATAAGTTCCTCGTTCCAAACTGGATTCAAATTACTCCTTATTACAGTCGTCTGAACAGTCTGAATTCAATAACACCATTGTCAATTTAAAAAGAAAGTTAACAACATATATTATTCTTCAGCTAAAAAAATAAAATAATAGAGAAAAAGTTTCCTAATAGTATATGCTATTGAAAACAACCAACCTGTTGGCCAAGCTTCAAAACAACATATGGATCACTTGTCCTCATATCTCTGATTGCTAAATTTGTGCCTTTGACCACTTTCACTTTCAGCATTCCAATAAATTCTATCATTCCTTCCTATTTTCACCATCAATATCATTCAAACATCCATTAAAATCACTCATGAAAACAATTTCATTTCATTATCTGATGGTGTAATAAAGTTGGACCCATGAAGTATGTACTATGCATCAGTATGCTAATTCAACTTATGTTCAACACAAATACATTTAATCAAAGGAACTAAATATAATTACCATATTCTTTGAACCACTAGATTTTCGAAAGCTATCCATGATCTTTTTGGAGAAACTTGTTTGACGTTTGCTTTTTGTTGATAAAATGCGCAAACTATGTTTCAAAAATTCTTGACGCTCATACTTTGACCTGCAATCATAAATGTCAATATTAAAATGACACTCTTAAATGGAATGTTGATTGAATTGGTACCGTTTTTTATGCTACCATGAACAACATCGCAATGCCGTGTAAATTAGTCAATGCTTAACCAAGCACGATGGACTATTATTAAAAAGAGTAACACTAGATAAGAGTTACAAAACAATAAATATGAGAAGAAGAGCAAAATTTGGGCTGAAGACAAAAATTCATCTGGATGTATCATTACCTGCTTTTCAGTGACAAAAAGTGTAACAAATTTATAATATAAATGTAAGAATGTCTTACCTGATGAATTTTGCACGTTCTTCATGACTGGCATCTGGTCCAGGTTTTGTATATCCTTCCGGAATAAAAGCCTCATAAATTGAATTGGCAGACGCATTTCCTCCAACTTCCATCATTGCATCTATTTCATCATTTGACCATTCATCCAATGTTACAGACAAAATCTGACAAGGAAAAGGGAAACGTCTCAGTGATTTAATGCATAACAAGCAACCTCGATTCTATTCATGTATAGAGTGTTGAAAAGAGAGTGTTTCTAGCACTCATCTTGTCTTACATTCTACCTATCTTATCCATCTAACAAAAGCAACCTCAATTTTATTCATGTTAAGAAATCTTTTTGAATCTCAAAGTGCAATATAACATGTTTTCCCATCTAAAAAAAATTAGTAGGACAGTGGTTAGTGATTACCAATGGAATGGAGGATAAATTAGTAGTATGAGGAAAAATAAAAACACTTATTTGCGAAGATTCCACCTCTTATACCCTAGATCATTAAGTTTAGCACTTTGTCTGAATTTCATATTTCAGAAGACATCACATGCTAATGTAAGTTTTAAGAATAATGCGTCACCGCAATCATGTATACCATACGGTAGTAAATTTTTAAAAAAAAACTATTGCACAATCATAGCCATATAAGAGTGGTTGTTTTTCTCTCATTAAATTAAGTTCAAACAAAAGAAAAATATTAGCTATATATGTACATTTGTATGTATACTGTTAGTTTTTCAATTATTTCAAGACAAGGGAGCTCAGTTCAAATTTTTCTCATCGATAAAGATAAAATGTTTTTTAATTAAAAGATCGTGAATGATTTACCTTTGATATGTGAGTGCCAAGACTTCTGTGCACCCCACAACATTTTAAGCATACAAAAACTCCAATATTTGCTGACCTGAAGAAGCAGTTAAAAAAAATTAACTTCAACTAAAAAAAGTTAATATACATTACAAATGTGACAGGTTTCTTGGAGAATAAGTTAATTACACTAATATCTCATAATCCGATTACACAGAAAAACATGACTCTCAGACCTTAGTTTTAGAAAGGCCATGACCATAAACAAAAAAGGTTGTGTGGATAAGTGAATAAACTTACGCCCATTTAGGATCTGGAGCACTACAATCAGCACAAAAGCGATTATCTTTATGAACCAATAAATCCTTCAATCTTCTTTTACCTGTAAGAGACCTACCAATCATTCAACTTCTCAAGGAAAAACTAAACCAAAATGGCTTTTCATGCCACAAGCGGACATATGAAATAAGCAACAACTACTTTTTCTTAAATCGACCAATGCCTGTTTTTAAACATGTAATTTGAGCCTTCGAAAAAATTATTTCAAACAAAGATTTTAACCGATACAGACCATACAATCAACATAATTTGTACATCAACAAATAACTCGTGTCCTTGAAAAACACAACACATTATATACTGTGAGCATCAAATGTTAGATTATTATTTTTTAAATGTGAGAGTATATATCGAATTTTGATAAGGATAAACTAGTTAAATGCGAGAGAATGTTGTGTAATAAGAAACATAACGTACTTGATACAGGCCTCCCAAATTCCAACCTTCTATTGTTCATCGACATCCTTAAAACCCACTAATAGCAGTCAAGTTAATCCACCTGAGAAAGTAAGAAATATCCTGGGTTAAAGTCTATTTTCTTGAGAGAATATTTGGTTAAAGACTAACAAAATAAGAATGCAGTGAACTTCTACAATATATACCAAGTCTTTTCCAATGCACAAATCCTTAGTTTTTACCTTCAAATAGTAAATAAAAAAATAAAAAAATCAAGAATAGTATTTAACTAATTGATATAGAAAATAGATCAATTTATAATTTATGAATTAAACACATAAGCCACCCTAGTTCCACCCTTGATTGCAGGTTGGTCTAATTGATCATTAAGGGGAAGAAAAAATACAGATAAATCAAACATAAAAGTGGTAATCATGAAGAAAAAAGGTAAGCTTTTTGTTTGAATAAGCAGACATCAAAATTGTTGGGTCATATTTGTCAATAAAAAATTGTTGGGTCGTATGAGTTAAACATTAAACTTTCTACAACAACACAAGACGTATGCATGCATTATACTTACACTTTTCATTTACAATCAATAAACAACAACAACAAAAACAATACAATGATGGGCACCCACTATTTTCTAGTATTTTCAATTTTTGGTTCATCGATCAAACATTAAATTTGAGATTTTCTTTTTAATTACAAGAAATTACGTAAGAATGTTGTTTATACATGCTTGGAACAACAAGAATAGAATTGAAAGATTAACATTTGCATCAACGATTAAACAATCATCTTCTCATTAAGAAATCAATGAATAATAACCAGAAATGAAACGAACATAACACAAAATGAAAGAATAATGTGTATGAAGGTGGATTGAGAAAAGAGGATTAAATTACCGGTGAATGAAGGAATTGAAATCCGCATAAAGTCGGATGGAAGAGGGAGAGGTAGGAAAAATATGGTGACATTTTTTCTTTTTTTGAGCATGTATTTTGAAACAACGTTTTCTTTGTTTATAAAGGGTGTTCAAGTATTTTTATTTGGATTTGGTGCTCTCTCTCACCTATTTCTTTTCTTTTTTTTTTTGGTTACTCTCTCACCTATTTCTAATCAAGAAATTTTCTATTTTCAACTTTTAGATCATCAATCAAACATTAAATTTGAGATTTCCCTTTTTATTAAATATGGCAAGACTAAAAAAAACTTATTTATTTTTCCACATGACGGTACATCTCGTGGTGCGATGAAGAAATCAAAAGTTATTTGGTAGAAAATGTTTGTTGGTTGGTGTATTTTTTTAAAAAAATCTTGTCATAACTCAACTAAAAGAGTATTTATAGTTATCATGAACTTTAAAGTTCTGCGTGGTGAATAAGATTGGGAGCAATTACTACTAGTTTTTAGTTTAAAATGTTTGTTAAAAGAGGATTTGGAGTTGTCATCAATAATTAAATATTTACAGCGACGTAACCAAAAGAAGATTTGAAATAATCACTAGTAACTTTTATTAAAAATTGTTGAACTTTTGAAATTAAAATCGTGTGGTTTGTAATTGATAAAACAGAAGATCATTGGTAAAATTGGTTTTCTTTTAAAAATATCGGTTGTAAAAAAAGTGTAGAGTAATGATGTGAAAATGAAATAAACGTAAATATAAAAATCATAAACAAATAACAAACATTGTGTGGGCTAACAGTAACACACATGACCACTTTAACATATGCATGGCTAAAGATTTAACACACAAAGCCAGGTAAGTAGTGCTTACATTACCTTCACCGAAGTGATGGAGAATATGATCGATGGTGACAGAGATGGAAAAAAAGAGATCTATTGCTTTATTTGATATTATCGGACTCCAATATAGAATCACTGATTCTTTGAAAAATCGTAATTCTCGCAAGTTGTTCCTCCCTTTTGGCGTGTTAGTGTACTCTATAAATAGAATTTTCAACATGCAAAAGATATGGAAAGAATAAGGCATAGAATTGATTATCAGATTAATCACAATTAAACTAATTGATATTATCATTGATTATAAAATCAATCACAATTAAATTGGTTTATCATTGCGCCAACTTTTATGTGTTTTGTTTTTTTTTTTTGCAAAAAGGACCCGTTCAAAGACCAACCAACCTAAACAAGGGTTTTATGTCTCAA
>Ga0315913_1000327_pt1 | contig 39448 bp, 21 predicted proteins | sample MpolsnodulesMG_FD_207736 | JGI IMG/M metagenome (GOLD analysis project Ga0315913, IMG submission 207736) | Medicago polymorpha root nodule microbial communities from Los Angeles, California, United States - small nodules | ecosystem: Host-associated > Plants > Roots > Nodule | place: USA...
AAATTGTATCCATATTATGTCTGTTTATTATATTCGACATTTATATATTTATATTATGTTCAAAAAATATCAAAAGCACGTCAAAATTATATCCATTAGGGACGAAAAACAAAATAATTTTTTTTGTGAGGATGAAAACATTCAATTTAATTTTATAGGGACTAAAATCAAAATTCGCTATATTTATAGGGACGAAAAACTTATTTAACCCTAATAAAAAACATACAACAAAAATTTGGTTTTGTTCAACTTTCAAGTTTTTTGAACGGTCTTTACAGGTTTTTTGCTTCAGTTTTCATTTGGTTTGATATGAACCTAAACAATCTGAGTTTCTTTAATAAAAAAATAAAAATAGATGAATGGTCTCAATAACAAACTTCAAGATTTAATGCTGACAAATATACTTATAATTTACACACGAGTAAGTAACTTACGCCGAGAACGGAGTTGAATCTAAATGAGTATGAATCAACTCAAAGATAGTACAATCTTAGTTTACAATGATTGAGTACATAATACATACATGGATCAGGGCCGGTCCTTTGAATTTGGATGCCTTGAGCGAATTAATCATGAGATGGTGCCCCTGTAAGAAAAATTAACAAAAAATGCACATGGATAAATGAAATGAACCGGAAGTTTATTGTACATTTTCATTTGATATTGTGCAAAAGAATACAAGTATGGATCTTTGAAATGTGAACCAAATAACTCTAAGCTGGGATCCATGCTCCAAAGTTTAAACTCGACATTTGAAAATTTAGTAAGAGAGAACATGTTTTATGCAACAGCATACATGGATCATAATTTAATGTGCGTAGGTAAATAAAAAATGATGCCCCTGAAGATATGGTGCTAGGTTGCCACCCCTGACGTGGATGTATGAGCTATTCAAAGTATTTTCATGCACCTCTAATAAAAAAAAAGTATTTGCATGCAAGTGGCCGTATACGATAAACTTGGTGCAGTGGCAGGTTTCTATATTATAATCAAATTGAATCATTGATGTTCAGAAAATGGGTTGTAATAGCTAAATTATTCCAAAAAGAAAATAATGACATAAATATATTTTTTGAGGAAAAATGACATATATGTTATTCAAAATTGGAGGTTGCGTTATTCGAATATTCTTTATAATAGAACAATGGTCGTAATATATGATCGGACATTAGTATTTTCCATTGACAACCTTTCAAAATTATTGATAAGCAATATTTATGACTTATTTTATGTCACTTTATTATATTGTTCATCTTTGAATCGTGATTCGGTACAAAAGTCAAAATAGAATACGGAATTGATTTGTTTGTTTTGAATATTACATATATACAGTTTGCACCTCGTGCTATACCTATACTTGTTAGAATATATACAATAATTGGCATATGAATATGTTAAAGAAGTAGGTTTATCTGTTGGTAGTATCTGATCTCTTACGATATATTTACTTATTACCCGGTTTATTATCCAAATAAAATCTTAAAGCCAAAATTAAAAAGAAAAAACATCTTTTGATATTTCCTGGTCTCTTGCACAAATATTTGACTTCCATAAAGTTTGCGATATCAATTTTTTTAAAAGAAACTTTTTGATATTTTATTCTTGGTCGCATTGGGATTTGTTAGATCTTGGTTGTGTGTGGTAAGACGAGAAGCTAGCTTATAGTTTATTGAATTAGCTTATAAACTTGTTGAATCAAAACATGATGTGTTTGATAACAAACTTTTCTCATGAGCTTATAGCTTTTGAGCTTAGAGCTTATAGTTTTTTATATTTTCTTCCAACTTTAACCTCATTAATTTAATGTTATCTATTCTTTAATAATAAACTACCCAGATTTACATGTAACTACCCATTTTTATTCAAAAAATAAATAAATATAACCACCCACTTTTTATATTTTGCCTCAACCAGCATGTTGCACGTTATTACCATACTTCATGTTGTAGTTTTTCTATATTTTCTTTGTTCCTTTTCTTATTACCTTGGTCTTAATTTATATAATATAATTATAATTATAAATAAAATATACAATAAATAGATAATTCTAAATAAAATATACAATAAATAGTGAAGCAAATGTTTAGTAAAAATAATGTTAATTGAATTCATAAAATTCGTTTATCATTTTGGAGATGAAAGTAATTTGAAATAAATTTGAATATTTAAAAAGAAATAAACTAAGTAAAAAAAAAGTCATGTATATAATTTATAAAAAATAAAATAAACATCTTTTTATGTCATTTTATATATATCAGCCACTTCAACAGCTAATTTAACCAAACGCATTATTTTTAATAAATGAGTTTTTTAGCTATAAGCTATAAGTTATCAGTCATCAGTTATAAGCTAGTTTTTCAGCTATCAGCTAGGTTATCAGCTATCTGCTAGCTTATTGCTTACTTTTACCAAAGAGAGCCCTTGTATTGTGGAATGCTTCAATAACTTGAATAAGAAAAAAAAAATGAATATGATAATAGATAAAAAAAATAATTGAGAAGCATGTCTGCAGGTAAACACTAAGTTTTTTTTGGTAACATAAGAAAAAGAAAAGAAAAATAAAACAGGAAAACAACTACTCTCTAGGAAAGGAGATTCTCAAAGCATGGAAGTAGCAAACTCCACCGATGGAGATGAAACAAGCTTAAGAGAGTCGAGCTAAGACGATCCCTTTTTTGGCAAAAAAAGAATCCAGTACACTAATATTTCTCTCTAAGAATACACAATGCCATACTCTGATTCCTACTCATTTCTAGTTCAATGTCATACAAAATAGCAGCGAGAGCTCAAGAAAAGGTTGAACCTTTTTATTTACTAACTTTACGGCAATGAGGGAGTCCAAAGAGCAAATGAGATTATGAGTTTCCAAATGCCAACTAATTTGAAGCCCATGCAAAATGGACAAGGAATTCTACATGAAGGTTATTGCTATGAAAATTGCTCTTCTCCCAAACGTTTTTACTCATTTCCATCTCAAACTTCCTAAAATAATCCAACATGAGTTAACTCGTGTTGGATCTACTGAATGCGAGTTAACTTATGTTGAGGTTATTTCAGGAAGTTTGAGGCGGGAATGAGTAAAAATGTTTGGGAGAAGAGAAATTTTTTATTGCTATAGTCAACGTGATAGTGAAAACCAATGATCCAATCATCGTTACCAGATATCACCAAGCCACCAAAATCAGCAACTTTAGAGTTTCATATGGCACGACTATCAACATCAATAATCGAAACATCTTCTCGAGAATCATGCCAAGACACCATCTTAGGCTCTCTGATGAGTATGAGATGAATAACAACCTCTAATTTAAGTTCGTGATATTGTACAAGTGTTGTGTTGGCTTATAATTTTTTTTGTGATTTTGTTACGTATGATACAACATATAAAACTAGATAAATGAGTATTTGACAACAACATGAGTTGTTATTCTAGGTATTTGATTTTTCTAGGTATTTTTAAAATGTGTATATTTTTTTAGATAATAATGTGTATTAGTTGTAGAAAGTAAAAAAAATAAAAATTAAGAAGTATTAGTCTCTGCAATTGCGCACGCAGATGACACCTGATTTAAAAAAAATAAAAAAAAAGCAGTTAAATAATAAGAGATAAACACAAATTATATCTATATTTTGATGTTCAGATAAAACAGGCAATAAAACTAACAAGTATTAAATATTAGTATGTCAAATTGTGATTTTATTGAATTTATTCATCTTTTTCGATCTATACCTTATTTGGTCGTGCTATTTAGTTGTGCTTTGTTACAAGATTAGACTCAGAAACTGTTTGAAAGACTATTTCAAACAGCTTGAGGCATACGGTGGTAAATATTTGGTGTCATAACAACGTATCAAGACTTGGCAATGAAAGATATCATAGTCAAGGTAAATATGTATATAACAAGGTTTGTAGCCGATACACTCATTTTCTTATGAAGAAAGTCTTGTGTGTGACGTGTTTCACAATCCTAAAAAAACATCATTTGCGCACACAAACAACTAAAAAAGGTAAAAGAGAAAATAATTAAATAATATATAATTTTAAAATAATTAAATGATGTGTAATTTTATTTTTTTTATATCCACCTAAATGATATTTATTTGGAGTTGTAATTATACAAATATTTTTCTTTGGAACAAATGTTGTCAACCTTTGTCTGATGTCTATTTCATCTTTGAATGATGCTGCTAACCTTAAACTGTGTTGGGGATTTTTCAACTCAAATGACTCAAATGGGCGGTTCTATTAAAGCATAGAGTTCTCAGAGGTCACAGGACTATTGCTCATAATGTCTTCTCATCAATATGGAGTGGAGTAAAGCACCAATTCAACGAAATCACTGAAAACTCATCGTGGCTTATTGGCAATGGGGAGAGAATTAATATCTGGCTAGATGATTGGAGTGGCCAAAAACTTTCTACTATTTACAACATCCCTGATCATATTTAATCTCATCTCAAATCAAAAGTAAGCGACAAAGTTTCGGACAATCAATGTCTATCCCACCCATTTTGCAGCAAGCTTATCCTTCTCTATTGAATATTGTTGAAATCACTATCATTCTATTGGAGCAAAGGAGTGATGAATTACTTTGGTCTCAAGCTGATTATGGACAGCTTTCTCTAAAATCAGCCTATGCTCACTTTAATCCTCCTGGTAACAACATTTTTTGGGCCAAGCTAGTTTGGAATATTAGCATGAATATTCCTTTTAGGAAAGAGTTATCCTTCGTTTGAAGTTATGAGTATTTGTTCGCCTTTGTCCCGGATGCATGCACTTTACTTTGTATTGCATATGGTTCGCCTTCTTTCCCTAAAACAAATACGAACAGACAGAGAGTATTTATCATTACCCATTGTCCATATTTTGTAGTCATCATGTGACTTTATGAAACAATTTCTAATCAACATTTAGATATTTAAAGACTAATCATGTATGGAGGTATAATAAATAATTAGCACATTTGATATAAAAAAGAGACATTTTATAAGATCGCTGCTGATGAAGGGAGAAAATAAAGGGTAAATTACACTTATCTTTATGTTTGTCGAGTTTGTATGACCTTCCACTTCTTGGGTGGCATTTTGATGACTTGCACTTTGTTGGAAATTTCTCAATGTTGGAAGAATTCACCACTTTGTCGTGGGTTTGCGGTTTGATTTGATGAACATTTCTTTGTCACCTTATTTCTAACAATGTCGTTGAGACTTTTATGTGGAGGTTCGGAGAGTGGGAGATTTAGCGCCGAGAAGCACTTGTCCAAGCTACGAGTTGAGTTCGAATTTTGGTATCTCCCAATTATGTCTTTTCCTCTAACTTTTATTCTTTGTGGTGTACGACTCTTTGTCATTTAACCTGCATCATTCCTTCCAGCAAAGCACATTGCAAGTATACAAATAATAATAGTGATGAGGGATTACCCTTTTTCAACTTTTGTTGTGATACCGTGTAGCCATTTAAACAAATACGAAATCAAAATATATGCACTAATAGTGCTAGTTTTACCTTTTTACTTTTAACATGTGCCACTTGGCTTAGTTTTTTGGTAAGTGTATAAACCAATTATTAGGTTTCAGTTAACATTCGTAGAATAAAAGATGAAAGTAGTATTTTGGTGCTTCCTTTATTGGAAGGCTCATGGTACGTTAATGAATGCATGATAGAGTTTCCAGAATAATAAGTTGTTATTCGTATAGGTAGATAGACAAGGAGAAAAATGATTGAACCTGTTTGTCTTTGCGGTGAAGACATATGCGGACTGTCGTTGTCTCACCTAGGCTGGGCTCGATTTTGTTGTAAACGGGCACTGCTGTAATGTTCCGTGCTCCATTGCAGTTGATACTTTTGCCGGGCTGACGGTCTTTACCGGATTCAACGTCTTTGACGTGCTCAATTTGTCCCCGGATCTTATCAGATTGTGTTGTTATCCTTGACTTCAACACTTTGAAAAGTGCCAATTTTTTCTAATCCTGTATAGACATTTGAGCAAACCCAATGCAAATATATAGAGACTAATAATGTTAAATTGCCTCATTTTATCTTTAGTGGTGATACAACATAAGCCCCTTGACTTTCAAAACACAATGGAATAAATTATGCTTAATCAAATTGGTTGTCACGTGATCCCGTTAGTGGAATCAGAGTACGGCAATAGATATTATTAAACAGTATAGGTGTGTACACAAAGACTTTATAACTTGGGCGTGTTCAAACAATAAACAAAAGGAACCTGTTTTGCCATCTTCATCTCCATTTTGACTGGGTTCGACTATTGCCGGCTTCGACTGTTACCAGCGTGAACACGGATTGGCTTCAAACTGTTACCGGCATGATTACTGCTTTATCTAAAACTGCTGTCGCGCACGAGCGCGTCTTCAGATTCAATTTCGGGGGGGGGGGGGCTCACCTGGGCGTCCGTCGTCCGATACTTTCAGGGAGGGAAGCAAAAAGGTTCTTGGTTTCGACACTTTGAAGTGTGCCAACTTCTGTCTGTGTATCCTGCGTAGACACTTAAACAAGCAAGAAGCAAGCATATGTGCATATGCACACTAACTCTATTCACTGTGACAGTGTGTATTATGTTGAGTTAATAATTTTGAAGAGTGAATATCAGAACATTATTTATCAAAATCATCTCTAAAGTTTAAGCTATAGAACCCTTTATTGGTAGTAGATACGTGCTATATATTTGCATCAACACTAGTGATTAATTCGTAAAGCTGATAAAATAATAAGTTATGAACCTTTTTCATGTTATGCTAACAAAATTCAAAGGCTAAGCTATTTTAATAGAGATAAAATAATAACATTTTATGCTAAGATATCATTATTTTTATAATAAGGGGAAAGAACAAGGAAGCCTCTATAAAATCATAACAGATTAAAACATGAAATCATGTGACATAATAGAGGAGAACTTAGTAGAAAGGAGTCCTTGAGTCTTTGGAATCTTCTCCACAACACCATTCATGTAATTGTAAACATGTAAGTTACCACAATAAAAGTCTAATTCAGAAGTTGATCAGGTAACAGAAGCAGATGTCACACATGCTAGTTTATCCATCACCAAACCAAACCAAGGGATAAATTAATATCCAGGCTAAAAGTAGAGGAATCCACTTCACGTGGTACTTCAATGTTGGTGTCTTGTATCCAACAAGAAAGAGTGGAGGAATTAGAAGAGTTCCCCAAGCTTCCATATGCTACATGCCATCAAGTAACACTTTTCCTACGTCTAATTCTCACGTAATGGATCAATTTTTAAACAAGTATTCAAAACATGTTATAACAGAACCTCTCTCTTGTCATATAGTAGCCATCATAATCAATATTTATGCAGGCATACATCAGCTGTACATACTTATGGGACATAACGAAACTTCGATATACAAATCCAAAACTGCACTGTGTAATTACTCAAGTGATACACACAGTGTAAAACATTTATAGAGTAACAGTGTCAAATTACCATTACAAGTTTTTAACCTTTACCATTGATCTTGAAAATGACCATGTAAACTTGTTGTTCTCATGACATAAGCCATTTGACTTTTCAACACCAGTGGACAAATTATGTTAACATCATAGCTTCTCAACCAACTATAACACAGGCGTGGAAACATCATGCATATGTGCCAAGAACAGTCATCACATAGTGGAAAAATTACTTATCACTTGGCCCTGCATCATCTCTTGGTGGAAACTGAGTGTTTGTGATCAATATTATTATTGAATAATAAATGTGTGCATTTAGCATTTTATATTGAGTGTGCTCAAACAACAAGCAAAGGGAAAATCAGAACCTGTATGTTTCGGAATCAACCTCGCCACGCTCAATCTTGACGGCCTGGAACTTTCCTTTCTGGACAGTTGTAACCTCTGTATGGGGAGCGAAGTGCTCCCGGCTTCAAATTCGTCTCCGGATAGTACCCGTTCCCTGTTGTAGAGCTGGCGTGTGTTCTCGTTGGGTTCAACTGTTGCCGGGAACGAACACGGCTTCAGATCAATTCTTGGGCGCCTACCCTTCCACGAGCACGGCACATCTCAAAATGTTTGCCAGATACGGGATCGGACTCGTCTCAAACTGCTGCCGCGCACGAGCGCGGCTTCAGGCTCAATCTATGAGCGTGTCCGTGGGAAACTCGGCGCTGCTCGAGCTTTAACTAATGAAGACGGTTCGACGGAGACTTCACTGTCGCCGCCGTGAATGATGCTAAACTGAATTTTCTTCCAACAGTTCTTCTGCGTATTGAGATTCAGAGGAACATTGCTGCATCTGTCACTGTGCGACTGTTTCTAGACCTTAGCTTTGTGAAGGTGATAATTCAGAATGAATCAATGAACTCCAAATCGTTGAAAGGACTTGGATATGGCCTTTTGGCTGGACCGGAACAATATACAAGAAGCCTGCCATGATTATCACCTCATCACAGATTTACAGACAGAAGTGCATTGATAAGTGAACCAAAATCTAAACCAGCTGAACATGTATGATAGAATTGAAAATGAGCATGGATGTGTCAACTAAAATATAAGAAAACACAAATATATGATAAATTTAATATTAAATCAAGTTTCCCAATAAAATACATCTATGATCATACAAATGATAACTAAAACTCAATAAACATTGGAGTGACACCAAATTGTACACTATCACAATTATAGCTACTTTTTATTTGCTTTGAAAATTTTGTTACCCAAAAAAATGAACCAAAACTACAATTCCTTTTCCTAGATAACTACTCCCAAAAAATTTAGGACCGTGTACTTGAAAGGCCATATCATTCAGCTGCCTTATTGCCCTTGTATGTGTTTATCAATCGGGTCTGTACATCATGAGAAACACGTGAATGTTCCTTATATTCCATTGTGAATTCACCCTTTCCCTGTGTCATCGAACGAATAGCCGTAGAATACCCAAACATATTGTTAAGAGGCACATGAGCTGTAATGACAGAATCATCTTTGTCTTGATCATTCCCAACAATCACACCTTTTCTCTTGTTGAGGTCACCAGCAACAGCTCCCTGAAATTCTGTTGGTACTTTCAGTTCAACAAGCATAACAGGTTCTAATATAACTGGTCTGGAAGCTGCATAACACTCTCTAAAAGCATAGATAGAAGCCAACTTAAAGGCAAGTTCACTGGAATCAACATCATGAGCAGCACCATCTGTCAAGACAACTCGGAGATTTTCAACTGGATGTCCAATCAAGGCACCAGAGTTGACAGCTTCTTTAAAACCCTTCTCAATTGCAGGGAAAAAATTCGATGGAATAGCTTGACCAACAAGCATGTTTTCAAATTCAAACTTAGTTACTGACCCAGCAGGAAGTGGTTCAATATATCCAATCACTCGTCCATATTGTCCTTGCCCTCCGGATTGCTTCTTATGCAAATAATCAAAATCAGCACGCTGAGTAACAGTTTCTCTGAAGTTTACCTGGGGCTTTCCAACTGAAGCATCAACCCCGTACTCCATCTTAATGCGTTTAACATAAATATCTAAGTGTAGTTCTCCCATTCCAGAAATGATTGTCTGCCCACTCTCTGGCTCCAAGCTAACACGGAAAGTAGGATCCTCTCTTTGGAAGCGGCTCAAAGCTTTTGAAAATTTCACTCCAGAATCTTTTGAGACTGGCTGTACAGCTAATGACATCACGGGCTCAGGAACATTCATAGAAGTCATTGTGTATTTAACCGACCCATCGGTAAAAGTATCGCCGGATGCACAATCAACACCAAATACAGCAACTATTTGGCCAGCATGGGCCTCTTGAATGTCATTCATCTCATTAGAATGCATCTGAACTAAGCGAGGAACCTTAATTTTCTTTCCAGTGTTAACATTAACAATAAAATCACCCTTCTGAATGACGCCCTCATAAACTCTTAGATATGTTAACTGACCAAAGTCCTTTTGCTCCAACTTGAAAGCCAATGCTACAAGGGGCCCATCGGGACTTCCAGTGAGCTTAACCTTCTCCTCATTCTTAGATAGGTCAAGAGCATAATTACTAACTTCAATCGGACAAGGCAAATAACTAACTACACCATCCAGAAGTGGTTGTACCCCCGTGTTTTTGACAGCACTACCCATGAATACCGGTATAAATTTCCGGGCTATGGTAGCCCTACGAATTGCTCCCTCAAGTTCAGCATCTGAAATGGTCTCATCATCACTAAGAAATGCTTCGGCAAGTACATCATCAACCTCTGACACAGTTTCTATGAGTTCACGTCTTTTCTCTGCTACCAAAGCTTCCATATCTGCAGGCACTTCTCCAACAACAACATCTTGGCCATATTCACCATCAAAACGATAGGCCTTTAACTTCACAAGATCAACAACTCCCTTAAAATCACTTTCCAAACCTATTGGAACTTGAAGTGCAGCACAATGATGCTTAAGCTTAGACCTAGCCTGATTTATAACTTTCCACGGATTCGCTTCCGGTCGATCAAGCTTGTTGATAAATGCAATTCTTGGAACCTGATATTAGTTAGTTACATAATATATGCAGTTAGAACAACTTTATGGGGTTTTTGTGTTGGTATTACAGAAACTATACGAGATATATTTCTCTATATACTATACTTTTATTCACATAGAGCTAAATTGTGGTTCAGAAAACATATCATAAGGAACAAACTAACAAATTGTAAAAACACTCCAACAAATATTCAAATTTAAATTCTAAATATATTTTATTTTAATAAATCTAAATCTAACGTGTAACTAATTTCTAACTAACTATTACATCTTATACCTGATACCGTCTCATTTGGCGATCAACGGTAATGGACTGACATTGTACACCACCAACACTACAAAGAACAAGAACAGCACCATCAAGAACTCGCAAAGCTCTCTCGACTTCAATGGTGAAATCAACGTGACCAGTGTGTCAATTATGGTGATCTTAGAGCCTTTCCAATTGCAATAAGTAGCAGCAGACTTAATGGTGATTCCTTTAACTAACTCTAAGGGATCTCTATCCATCTTAGGACCCATGCCATCTTTCGAACGAACCTCATGCATCTGGTAGATCATACCAGTGTAGAACAGAATCCGCTCCGTCAACGTCGTCTTCCCGGAATCAATGTGCGCTGAGATTCCAATGTTGCGAGCCTTTTCGATCGACTCCTTCCACCATGGCTCCTCGTCGATTGTTGCCGCCGTAGCGCGCGCTACGTTCCCAGCTGAGAAGTGTCGGAGATGGAAAGCGTAACATAAGCGGTGCGCGGAGAAGCGTTGCATGGTGGTGGGGTTCAGTTCAGGAAGGTAAAACCCTAAACCCTAAAATCGTATAGAAAGAAATGGACAAATATACTCCTTCGCTTGGTCACAAATTTTAAGCCTCGGTATTTGGTCCAATGATTGTTTAATCAATTGGATAAATTTGAGTCCATTAGCGAAGGGGTCCAATTAAAACCATATCAAAGTTCTGCATGGATTAGCGTAATACAAAAATGTTTACATATATGACATTCAAACTAGAGACTTAGAGAGGAACACCCTCATATATCACAATTCTACACTATCACACCAACTCGTGAGAGTTGATATTTAGAGAGTATTAATTACACGACAACCTATTTCAATTCTAGTTTATAATGATATAACTACATGGAGCCATATTTGTTAGAAACATTGTTTAAGAGTTTCTAATATAAGTAAGATAAAAATGTAATTTTAATACAAGCGAGGCGGAATAAGGGATGGGTTTGGGGGAGGGTATCACTGTCCCCGTTACCCAGCACGTCCCTATCTTTTAAAATTAAGAAAACCCTAAATCTAATCAAATCGAATTTTCACTGTCAAAGTCAGAGCGGAATCAAATGAACACCCACAGGTATGACCTCTATTGTCAGGCCTAGTATGGCTCAATGGTCAAGATTATAACCGCAGACTTCACATGACAAACGTGAATAATTTACATGCATCCAATTTTTAAAGGTGAATTATATTGACCTCCCCTCTATTTCTATAAAAGCCCTCCCTTTGTTGCTATATCAAAATGGCATTCACTCACCCTCTACTTATATAAAAGCACTCACCTCCCTTAACAAAATTGTTGTTCCTTCTCCTAATAAACAATGTTTCTTAAACCCCTCCTTCTCCTTCGTTGTGTTGGTCACATGATGCGAAGCTCATTTGTTAAAATCCCAAGGCCATGAATCAAATTATTTCAGCTTTTGTTAAATTATCATAATGGAGTAGGGTGATTAACCGTCACGCAAGGTCTTGCAAGCCACTTGAAACATTATTGTAATGTAGCAGTGTGATTGACCATTATATAGCTATAATAAAAATTAAATCGTGTCAATAAAGTATTGGCAATCATCAATTACGTACGGGATTGATCATGTATGAGTATCACACAGTTGTTGTGAAACAAAAAGGTTTCAATAATCCCTAGCTTACCCAATCAAACTACCAATTTTAGCAAGATCATAAAACGTCATAAGGACTACATTTCATGTCATGATTCCTAACATATTCTAATCATCCCTACAACCCACTCCAATAAAGGAAAAGAATGAGATGAAATATGGTGATATAATTTCTCTTCTGTATATGGTAATAAGGACACCCTTTCACTCCCTACACTGTCACACATTTTGTCCAATTTTTGTATAACTCTGGCCACTCAAGACAACCTACCAATTATGGTGTCTAGAATTGGCATCATAGGTGCTGGAGTGAGTGGTTTAGCCGTAGCAAAACAACTATCACACTATAACCCTATTGTTTTTGAAGCCACTGATTCAATTGGTGGTGTTTGGAGACATTGTTCCTCTAAGTGTACTAAGCTTCAATCACCAACATGTAATTATGAATTCAGTGATTTCCCTTGGCCTGAAAGGGAAAGTTCTGAACATCCTTCTTATGTTGAGATTTTGGAATACCTGCGATCTTATGCCGATCATTTTGATTTGTTCAAGTATGTTAAGTTTAACTACAAGGTGGTGGAAATCAAGTTTGTTCGGGACAAAGAAGGTTTTGATTTTGGACGCTTACCTCACGACCATGGAAATCCACTTCTTGGTCGTCCGGTGTGGGAGCTTTCTGTTCAGACTAATAAATTGGAGGTCAATCAGGTGTTCATTCACTCTCAACTCATAAACTAGCTTCAAACATGTCATTATAATATTAATCAAGATTTTGAAAATAATAATATGCGTTCATCATTATATAAAGGCAACTCTAAAATTAAATATAATAACTACTTTTTGATCGGATATTTTTCTGACAAATTTTTCTTTAACCATTCAATTATTTTTCAACCTAACAATTTATTTCAGTTAATAAAAGAAATCAAATTTAAAAAGATATAAGTTCAAGATTAATGAAAGAAAAACTTGATGTCTAAGACGGAAAGAAAAGGATTAAAAGTAAAATTTAAGCAAATTTAGATAATATAGAAATTATTGACAACAAAAAAAAATATATAGTTTGGTGTAGGCAGCTGTATTAGTGGGAATATATGTACCTTTGATGTTGCTGCACTATGCCAAATTTGATTGAAAACCAACTCCTCCACTTGAGATAGAGGTATTCTTTGAAGATACAAATTTGCAAGCAAAGAATGTATATATGAATATAGGTGAACCTTTCTTGTAACTCTTCCACCTTCGTGTGAATTAGAGGCTGCAACAACACAGAGTAATCGAACCTTTTTTTAAGGATACCAAATACCAATGTTCGATAAATTTCCATCCCAATAAGATGTGCCAGGCTAATTTTCTCCTCAAATTCTTGATCATTGGCTGTCAGGTACACACCTCCAAGGGTTAGCTCGAACTGGTAAGTCCAAATATTTGAAAGGGATAAAGAGTCACCTTGCTTCAATTTTATACATATAACCAAGCTGTGATCCCTCCCTGAAGTCACCTATGCCATAGGGGGCTCAATTTTCGAAATCATATCCAAAAAGTAATAAAATAATCCTTTTGGAAGAGTTGCATTGCATTCCCTCATCAAATTTCAAAACATTTGATAAAAGTAAAATTGAACCCATCGGGGTTAAAAATTCTTGTTCCATCATTGTCTTTAATCACCATCTCAATTTCCACAGGCGAGAAAGGTGTTGACAAACTTGTGTTATTGGTCTCAAACACCTGTGGAAAGGATATTCTCTCGAAAGTAGGTCGCTCCCAAAACACCAACCCGTAATGATTTATAAAAAAATTGATAACCTCCTCTCTAATTCGACTTGGATTTTCTACTCACTTTGTCCCCATCTTCAACGTTACAGTTCTATTCGCCTTTCTTCTAGACTTAATGCATGAATGAAAGTATTTTGTATTAGCATCCCCTTCTCAGAGCCATTTTGCTCTCGATAAGTTACGAGTCTTTGCTTCTTAATAAATGCCACAACTTTGAGAACTTATTTTTCCTATCATCCACTTCAAGATTAGAAAGTCTTTCAATCTCCCATTTAGTCCTCACTTTTTTCGATGTCCTTCTATTATCAGGTGTACTTCCCATGTTTCCCTGATAGAAGCATAATACATGCATGCGTAAAAGTTGGTATCAAATTTAAAAATTAAATAAATAAATAGAGTCATCTTTACAACTACAACAAAACTTTTTATGAGGTGTTATAGAGTGACAAGAAAAAGAAACAGACACGCAAGTAATTGAGAAATGATATTTGAACATCTAATTTTTAACAACTTTTGTGACAACTCTCTCATACATTCATTGTACTTTTATTCTCTCTCTTCCTTTTTCTCTCTCTATTGTTATTGTCCAATAAAACGAGAGGAAAAAGGTTGTGACTAAAAGTTATTGGAAATCTGTTGTCAAAATATCATTCCTCCAAGTAATTACATGTATTGAGTCATGCAAAAGATGTTAAACTTCCACAATGTGGCGAACAAAATGCTTGAATTTCAATTAGAAGAAATACATATATTAGTGTCTTCATCTAATAGATCTTACCTCAAGTGGAGAGAACAATTGAAAACAAAAAGAAAAAGAAATGGACAAGTGAATTTAAATCTTATCTAGATATCAAGGGAAAACTATTATTTTACTTTCCCTACTTGATTTTTCAGCGGTATCACTTCGAGTTTATAGTGGTTTGCACTGGAAAATATGGAGATATACCATTGATGCCAACATTTCCACACAACAAGGGCCCTGAGGTGTTCAAGGGTAAGGTTTTGCATACCATTGATTATTGTAAACTTAACAACGAAGCTACTAGTGACCTTCTTAAAGGAAAAAAAGTTGTGGTGATCGGTTTCAAAAAATCAGCTACTGATATTGCCATGGATTGTGCACAGGAAAACCAAGGTAAGTAACACTTACATTATTTTGGGAGCATATTCAAATTCCACGCATTTATAAATCAATCTATTAATATCCACTAAATGGTCTTGGTTACTGATTTGAGATTGATCAGTTCACATTAAACATTCACAATTCCTCTCTATAGTTAATCGGACAATCAAGGTTAATTAACGTATTTTTTAGGCAAGCTTATATTAATACATGCAATTCAATTTTGTTGGAAATTTAATAGTATTGCAAAAAAAGAGGCAAATACAGATGCAGCTACAGTTGCAAGTGTGACGGCATAACGAGACTTCTAAAATCTTTATATTGCCAACTCAATTGCATATGGATGATGGAATCATAATTTAGAGGGAAATGATAGATAGTCACAAAATGTATTAAGGAAAATTTCAATTTCAAGATAGTGTATTTACTAACATTTTTCTTTAATTACACATCATTGTCTCCCTTGATTTCCGGTAAAGAACAAATTTAATTGGTTGAGACATTTTCTTGATCAATTCTTGATAAAAACTCTCTAGATAAATAGCAATGTTTTAATTTAAATGATCATAATACAATTGTTCTTGAATGAATTTGAAATTCTTCCATTAAAGTTAAAAAGTTAAAATTTTACCATTGAGCCGGTATATCATAAACGTACATAAAAATTTAAGCATATTATTTAGACACACGATTTGAGAAAATGTACAAAAAAAAAATAGTTGAATTACATGTATTCTTAAAATAATTAAGGGTTAATAGGTCTTTACCCCCTGTAATATATGTCATTTCTTGTTTTCTCCCCTGTAAATTTTTTCTTTGATTTACCCCCTGTAAAATTGTTTTGTTTTGATTTATCCCATAATAGGCCAAACAAAAACGAAAATTTCTTGAAAAAAAATAAAATTGGTTTTTGTTTAGCCTATTAGGGGGGTAAATCAAAACAAATTTTTTTTACAGGGGGAAATCAAAAAGAAAAATACAGGAGGGGAAACCGAAAATGACCTACATTACAGGGGATAAAGACTTATTAACCCAATAATTAAAGTATATGTTATTTTGTGGGTATGGTCAATGGTGTGCCCAAATGTTTATGATGAGGCAATACTTTCTCTTTTTAATGATTCAAATATATCAGTTGTATAATTTTGGTCTCACTCTTTTTAGCAATTTTGGCCCCTATATATATTTTCTCTTTATAATTACTGCAAACACTCCCAGTAATGTGACATAACTAAAAATTATCATAGCCAACATGATTTTTCTTTAAAATTTAAAACAAAAATGTTTGTGCATGTGAGTTCAAACAATTGCAATACAAAACTGTATACAACATCCTCATTGTACATCAACCTAATTTTTTGAAACTTCAAACATCATAATTGACAATGTTGCTTCTAACTTGTTATGAAGGACCTGAAGGGCAACCGTGCACCATGATAGTAAGGAGTTTGCATTGGACACTTCCCCATTTTCGGATCTGGGGAGTACCATTTTTCATGTTATACTCAACAAGATCTGCACAGTTCCTCCATCAAACACCAAATCAGGGTTTACTTAAAACCCTTGTATGCCTCCTATTATCTCCAATGGTAAACAAATATGCTCTTGATCAATTGAATCAGTTGTTAAATGAACCCCTAATTAATCGATAATGAGATTGATCCTCTTAATTAGTCGGTCCTCTGAACTAAATACAAATGTTTAAAAATATATAGACCACGAATATATTATTACACTCCCACGGTTCTATCCTTAATTTAGTGACAAATAAATTTGTGATGTGCTAAAATAACATAGTATTGAGAGAATTGATAACACGACACTTCTATGTAAAATTAACAATAGTTAGACTGAAATCGGCCATTTAAGAGGCAATCCAACCTTATGAGAAGAAAAAAATATATTGAAAGTCTCCCCGGCGACTTGAGGATAAATGTCATAAAGGAAGCAAATGATCAAGATTGTGGAAATACCTTAGGATGCAATCATGGGTCAAAGACCTTAATTACAATGGCTTAGAAAAAAAATAGTGATGTTTAATTGTTGTCTCTAATTTTGGCTATTGATTTTATTTTTTAATAGTTTTTTATGAATTTTAGAAGAAAAAATATTAGTTTATGCTTTTTCTAGTAATTAGAAAAACAATTATATAATTTCCTTTTTTATTGAATTAATGACACCAAACAGAGGCGTGGGATTTCAAAGTTCATAGAGTCTTACTTGCTTTGGAAACTTCCATTAGAGAAATATGGATTGAAACCAGAACACTCATTTGAGGAGGATTATGCATCTTGTCAAGTAGCTGTACTACCAGAAAGTTTTTACAATGAGGCTGATAAGGGGAAAATAATATTCAAAAGAGCAACAAAATGGTGGTTTTGGAGTGGTGGTATTGAATTTGATGATAACACTAAAATGGATGCTGATGTTGTTCTTCTTGCAACTGGTTATGATGGCCAAAAGAAGCTCAAAACACTTTTGCCAGAGCCTTTTTGTAGCTTGTTGGAATACCCTACCGGTATCATGCCACTATACAGGTAGATGCAATTTTGGATTATTGGAATAAAGTAATAAATACATTCACAATATTTTAAAGCAACATACAAATTATTCAAACAAAAATGATAAAATGGGCTTGAGGTAATAAGTTATAAGAGAGATTTTTTTTCTAATCAATTGACATGTTTTTTAATCTCCCTAACATACTAAGCGAACCTGGATTGCCTACAGTCATTGACCGCACGCAATCAAGAAGTTAAAGAGATCATGATGGACCGATGATCTCAAGCAATTTTTTTAAAATTAAATTACTGAACTTGAGATGTGACTGTCGATCTCAACTGACCGTCAACATCTCTCTGACTGTCTGATTGTCTGCAATCAGTGACCGCAGACAATCAAGACTCCTTTCTAAACATAGTTGAGAAAGAGCAGTAAGTTATTATGTATTTGTCACAGGGGAACTGTCCATCCATCAATTCCTAATATGGCCTTTGTGGGTTATGTTGAGAGTGTTTCAAATCTTTACACATCAGAGATACGTTCCATGTGGCTAGCTGGACTAATTGATAACAAATTTAAGCTTCCAAGTGCTGAGAAGATGCTTTTACAAACAATGAAGGACATGGAAACAATGAAAAAGTCTACAAGGTTTTACAAAAAGAATTGTATCACAACTTTTAGTATCAACCATAATGATGAAATTTGTGAAGATTTGGGTTGACATACTTGGAGGAAGAAGAATTTGATTAAAGAGGCATTCACTCCTTACACTGCTGTTGACTATAAGAAGGAAGATTGAGAATTTTTATTCGGTTCGTAATCATAACAATGCTATTTATGGTTGCATTTTATAATATGATTTTTCACACATTATATGTATTAAAAGTAATGTTCCGCAAATCGAGTGTTAACTCTCCGAGTTTACATTTTTAGGTACTAAAATCGTGTTAATTCGGAGGTAAACTCAGTTTCCGGTAAAATTGGAAGGTTTGACGAGTTTGACCGAGTTAGCACTTGGTAAACTCATGTAAACTCGGCCGAGTTTTACGAGTTTACATCTAACCAAAAAAAATCGATCCTTTTTTTGGGGCCATTTTTTCAAAACCCAATTCATTTTCTACAAGTCCAAAGACCTAAACGTTTACTGAATAGTTATCTTTACAGTAACACGTCGTTCCTGAGATGAAACATTTCTTTTTCTTTCTTCTCTAAGTTCTCAAATCATGATCAGGTGAGCACATGCCAGTTACGGTTGCGATTCCGACGGTGGAAATTCAGATTTCGATGCCGGTTAGGGTTGCGGTGGTGGTGTTTGTTGACCTATTGAAGAAATTAACTAGTTTATTTTTTAGACAGTTTTATTAACAACTTTAGGAACTTGTGAAACTTGCTTTTTTGGATGGTTTTTTGGATGACTTATACTTAGAGACTTATGAATCTTATGATTTTGTGCGTTAATTTTTGTATTTTGATGCTAAGTTGAATATAATGTTTTATTATGGTAGTTTGGTATAATTTGCATTTGTAATTAAGTCATATTTTGCACTATTAACCTATTTACAATATTATATTAGCTTATATATGTCATGCATATAATAAATTCTACATAATTTTAATTTTAGGTAAACTAGTGCGAGTTCTCGAATCGAGTTTACCTAGACAAAACGAGTTGAGATAGACTCAGCTAGATGAATTCAGGTATTAAAAATGTGGGAGAACCTCCGTTTAACAACTCTTGGTTATTATGTTTTTCACATTATTTAGAATTTCAATAAAGCTCACTCTACTAAGTATACAAATTACTAAACTTCAATCTCTTTTAACTCAATGTTTAAAAGCCAGATACTTCCCTATTTCCTATTTCGTAGAGGCTAATGAGTGAAATTAAGCTAGCTAAACTAGAAAAAGTATTCATAATGCAGCCTAGATCATTAAGGGTCTGTTTAGATGGAGATTTTGAAATGGTTTTGGTGACTAATTCTACATTTTAATACAGTTTTTAGATTTTAAATAATTTATAAGAATATTATGATATATGATCAATTTGTATATCAATTCAGTCACACTTCATACATTTTATAGTTTAGTTAGTTTCGAAAATAAAAACAAGTCATCCCATCTCTATATCTCCAGAATCCTCATATCAAAAGACCCTAAAAGTAAAATAGGGAATGGGAAGCAAATTTGCTTATATTTGGGAGGACACTTGAATTCCATCTTAGACACGTTAACACTAATAATAATTTAAAATAATAAATTAGTTAAATGCAATTACATATGTCGGTGTTTAACATTGAACATGTCTTCGTTCGAAAGTGTCGATGCTTTGTTTGGATATTACAATTCATAACTTTATCTTTTTTATAATTTATTCCCACCACATTAGCATGTTTAACATAATGTCATTCAGAAACCTGTTACATCACCACTTTTGGAGCCAAAAATGTGGGTGGAAATCAAAATTAAAAAAAGTGTGATAGTTAAAGGCCAGCATATTTGATTTTCAAAAAGAAAGTAATTTCTCGAGCATAAGGAAACCTAAAATGCAGTTAAGCCATTTATTTGTAGTGAATTGTTCATATATTGCATTATGAGACAATGCTTTTCAAAATATTTAACAGTGATGGTTAATAAATTTCTAAGAATTTCTCATCATGGCATGCTTGCAAAATTCCAGCAAGATAATAACAAAACTTTGAAAGTTCATGTTTCTTTCCTTAAACTTGTATCTAAACGTTTGCACAAATTAGCATAATTACAAAGCTAAGTTTAAAACCCCGTAAGCCGAAAATGAACAAAATGTATTATTATGTTGTAATAACCTTGTAGCATGCTAATTATACCTTCAACCCAAAAAATTGGGTTCATAATTAGCACCTGTTGCTTTTTCCCGGACATCTAAATTGAAAATCCACAAATAAACATGGTTGTCCTAATGACATCTACTGTCCTAATGACATCTATTTATTTAGTGTTACAACAAATATGTACCAAACACAATAAGTACAAAAAAATTGAAAAATTTGTCAATGGTTGAACAAACACCTTCTAATGGATACTGCCAATTCGTTAACCCTCCCATGATGAAAGACGGATACACATACCGCAAGACAAACAACAAGTGATACAAGTACAAAAGTAGTTGGTCGAGATCTCAAGAATCCCCGGGTAAGATTTCGATGGTCACATCTTTTAGGCAACTCTTCCATATTCATTATAATTTCCCTTTTCAAAAGCGGTATCTTCTGATTTTTTTCATCAGAAGCGAGACTGCTCAGAACTCCCAACTCTGCATCTGCTCTAAACTGGATACCCTGCAAAGCAAAAAACAATATATAAGAAACATGTCAATCCAACTAGGATTTGCAGAATCAGAAAATGAACTTTGCTCCATCTTTTGCATGGAAATTCCAACACATGCTATTGTTCATGGTCCAAAACATTACTAGATGAAATAAATTTGTTGTTTTCATGTGATTCCTCTGTAGTCAATGCGGAAATGCGGCGCGGTCAACCCAATAATTGGTGCGGTGCGGGAGTGGGGCGCGGTGCGGGCTCTATTTCGGTGGTGTGGCCACTAATAAATTTAATACTAGATACCATACTATTCAAAAGGAAATACTAAAATACCTTAAACATTACCTAAAATTTCATAAAGTATTCATCATATGAATAAAAGGGATAGCAAAATCGAAAATGGCTAATACCAATTATATACAACTAGTACAAGTTTTTGTTTTACTATTTATAGGTCCGCTTTGGCCGCTTTCCACTTCTGACACAAGCCGCCGCGGCCTGGTGCAGTGGTTCTGATTTTTCCGCTATAGCGGCGGGCGCGGCCGCTATTGACAACAGAGTGTGATTCTATTTTACCATTTTTCCGAGAGAACTTAGTCAATAGTTCAAAACATACCCTTGAGCAAAAAATATATGTGGAAGAAATGGCTCTAAATCTTCAACAAAACAAAAAAAATAACGAATTGAGGATAGGAAGTAGTGTAACAAGTTCGGCAGTTATGAGTATAGTCAAATACAACGTGTACTAAAATATTTGAAGTCAGATACAATAAAATGCTTAAAGTATTCTCCAACAATTTCATTCACATTGCCACCAGTTTGGAATACTGGAGTTGGGCTCCTTAGATTGAGAGAGATATCTATAGTTGACATAAATGCATGGCCCACTAGGTTTTATTTTCGATTGTATAGTAAAAAAAAATATCATGAAGTAAAATGCGGAGTATCTAATCTAAAAGCTAAAAAATAATTTATGACATTATCATGGGAATGAAACAGAATTAATAGCTCTTACCTGACTGTTAACTTCAACAACTGATGGCTTGGCATTTTGGGAACTGCACTGAGCAGGTTTGAAGCCTTCCATTTTGGAGTTCAAAACTATACCTCCACCTTTCCGACAAATAGCATCTCTAGCATTACACATTCCCTTCAGCAGTTGGTCCATGTCAACATCACTTATATTGGATTTCATGCTTTTTGTTATGCTTATCAAATTTGGCAATATTTTTCCCAAGATGATAGTTGAATCATTGCATATTAGAAAATCCAACAAATAGCAATATCTTTGAATCTGTGAAGCAGATACCATTCTGTCAAAAATTTCTGAAGTAGGGTCTTTAAGTAACCATGCTATATCTACAAGCAAGTCTGATGATGATGTGTGAATATGTACAAAAGCTTCACATGAGCTACAAATAGAACTACCAGATGCAGACCGAAATTGTTTAGAAAGGAGAGAAGCGTCTAGTTTTTGTTGCAATATCTTCATTTCAGTGCAAATTTCTTTATCCCCAATAAGTACAGGAATAAAGTTTGATAAACCAGACTCATTCTCAACCTACAGAAAGGAAAAGAAGTATGATGAAACACAAAGGGGAAAAATATCCATTTTGATATAAACAATTTATAAGTGAAATTTAATCAGGGTTATAGCTACCTCCAAAATCACATCAAATAAAAGGTTCAGGCAATTTATCTTGATTTGACGTTACAATCATTAAGAAATTTCTTACTTCTTACAGATCAAGTACAATTCAATACAACATCACCAAACCCCAATTTTATAACACAAATCCCAAATTCAAAAGTTCCCATGATAACTACATCTTTTAGTCAAAGAGCTTCCTTAGATAAATTTCATTTCTATAGATAAGAACAGGTTAAATGATAAGAACCAATAAGATATCAGTGCAAAATTCAATACCAGGATTCCAGGAAGACTTTCTATGGATATGCTAGAATTTGGCACGTTGCATTATGATTATCTTTTGATGCTTGAAATTAATACAGCACAAATCAGAAAAACAAATAAATAAGAAAAAAATATAGAAAGAAATTACCAACGAAAAAGACACATCCACGTTAAACTAAATACTTAAGGTCAAAGTACTCAGCTGCACCCATTAAAGTTTCAGTGTTGCCCAATTTGTTTGATGATTTTTTAGAATGAACTGTTAAATTTTAAGGTCATACATACAAAATTTAATTGCAACAGATGCATATGAAGTTAACGAATCTAAAAGAAAACATACAACAATAAGTATTGGTCAACGTCAAGTGTTCTTTCTCAATGTGATATCAAACATTGCCAGCAGGAAATTAGAAATGGAGGTCAATGCATAGTTTAGGAAACAAAAGATGTCAAAAACTACCTCAATAAATGCAGGCCCCAGGAGGTTTTCCTCAATATGAGGGACACATATCTTATATAACTGATTATCAAAAGCACAAGAAATATTGTCTTCAGCCGAGTTATGTGGAGACGGAACGCAATACTCACACTTCAGATACTTTCCATAAAATGATACAAGAAGCCTGCCATGAATATCACCTCATTACAGTCAGAAGTACATTTACAAGTGAACCAAAACCTAAACTAGCTGAATAAATATGATACTATCTTTTTTGGTGTACGATGGTGGCGGTCGGAACCTATGACCTCATGCATACTACCCAAACCCCTCACCACTATACCGATTCTAGTGGCTTCAACAAATATGATACATTAGAAAATGAGCATAAACACATGTCAACTAAAAGACAAAAAACTCAAATATGATAAGTATAATTTATTTATTTTTTTGAATAAGCAAAACTAGCCCACCGAAATTGGTACTGGGGAGAATTGAACCTGAGTCCTTGAAGGAGCACACTCCAAGGTCCCAAACCAACACCACCAGGCCAACCGAAGTGATTTATGTCTTTATGATAAATATAATATTAAAATAAATTTCCCAAAATTTACTAAGATCGGAGTGAAACCAAAAAATATTATAACAAAAGATAGAACCCACTAAACTGTGCTGTCATTATGCTATGGGAATGCAAACCTAAAAGGAAGTTCAATTCCTAAATAAAATATATCGCTACGTATATGAATAATTGCCTTTGACATGAAGTTTTATTCGCAAAACTTGATGTTGTGATGAGCAGAATCATTTTATTAACTTGCTGCAGCATAAAATATTCTCTCCTTAACTCCAGATAGGACAGCTGAAGATGTTTACAATCATAGTACCTAGTATTTAGTTCAAGTAATGCAGTGTTTTTCCCCAATAGAATATATAGTACCAAAGGGTATACTGATTGATATGTTACCTTAGGTACACTTATTGATACATTACTTAGATGTGAAATACACTTCATAAATTAATTGGTATGTTCTACATTCATATACTAACTACATCCTCGTATATAAGACCCTTTGATATATTTACACAGATTAAGAAAATTGGTTAATTTGGTTTGTGGCATTAAATTTGTTAAAAATTTGTCTTATGTTTCCAAAATTACTCTTAAAGTTATTGGGACTCAATATCTCACTTTTGCATGTAATTAATTATCAACATAGTTAATTTGCATCCGGGCTCATCACTAAACCTCTTTCCTCGATCCTCACATGAGAGAGAAATGAAGTAACTACAGGTATTGTGGTGAAATAGTAGTTAATACAAGAAAATTTGAATTGGTTTCACAAGGGTCTCATATTTAGGAACAGAGGTAATCATTGTTTTTAAAAAACTAATAATAGAGCTTTAATTGCTACTCCCTCCATTCCTTTTGTTTTTATATTTAAGGTGGAGACAAGTAGATTACAAAATTGAGTAGCGGGTGAGTGAGAGAGGGGAAATCGCGTAGAGGGGTTCTAATATATGGGGGATTGAGTAGTATGAGAAAGGTATCATGGAAAATCATAGTTAGATATGGACAGAGTAGCAGCTCAGCTATGGGCAATAAGGATATTGTTCCACTGTAATATTTTCATTTCAGGAATAATACGAACACTGTATTTTGTTACGAAGTTGTTTTCTCTATTAATTGCCTTTGTGTGGTTCTGGTTTCTATCACTTGCCTTGTGACCTGCATTTGTTTTCCCTTACAACCTACGTGTGTTTTCCCTTACATTAGGTCCCCAACGCTGCCAAATATATATATAATGCAAATAAATATGCTTATGTCTGTCGAATGAACATGCAAAAACATGCTTTAAATGATGTTTAGAAGAGGTGAAAATTACATACCGAAACTTAGGCTGCAGCAAGTTATTTCCACAGGCGAAAAATTCCATGGGTTTTCCTGCTTCAAAGCATGTGGGATGAATATAGTGAAGCCTAGGTGCCTGCATGTTTACCTCGACTTTTGTCACAGAAATTCCATCTGTAATCAATGAAATGTACTAGTTAATTTAAACAATTGAAAGCTTCCCTCAGAACTTGAAGTCTATAACTAAAAATAACAAAAAGAACCTGAATAAGGTTCTAAAATGCTCTTCCAGAAAAACAACTAAAATAATTTAGGAGAAGAGTGAACCAAAAATAAGAAGTATACAAATGAAACGGAAACAAACCTTTCATTACACGGAAGATCATATCATTCAGATGAATTAGAGCGGTTCCTCTTCCAGATAGCATATTTCTGGGAGCAACAAGATCACGCACATAATACATAGGGTCTTTGAGTAACTGGTTGATCCATAAGAGAGACAAAATGAAATCAGAAATCGGAAAGGGAAAGATAAAACACAGACCAATCAAATTCAGTGAAAACTAAATACTTGAAAACGGGGTTTTAATTCTTTTTATTAGTAATTATTTGTGATTCATTACAGAGAGGGGGAGTGGAGAAATGTCGCAGGTAGTAGCACACAACTAATTAGAGAACAAACAAACATGATTTCAATGTAGCAAAACTAGCAACCACGAGAATGAGCATAATGAAGAACCATTAAGTCTAATACAGGGCACTTAACCGATGCAATAAGAACGCATTCATTTTACCTAACGGGCACTTAAGATATGGTACAAGAACTATAATAAAAAGAACATCAAGCTGAACCCTTACATTTATCCACATAATATTTGGCATTGCAATAAAAATCGTCAGGATAGTACACCCAGGGCGGATATATCCCTCCAGCTCTACAGGCATACTTGCCAACCATTGGAATATCTGCAAAAACATTTGACTGCTTGTTAATCAGTCACTAACATGTAGTTGGCAGAAAATCTTGCCACAATCGAAATACTAAACTGTAATAAAATGCTTTAAATACTTGGAGCCGCAGTCTTCTCGGAAATTCCGCAGGATTCCAGTCGTAAAGCTTAAAAGAAACCCGGCCTGTTTGGCACTACAAGCAAAATTTCAATCAGCAAACACCAACCACAATTTCTCGCACCAAAAATAAACACGTGAAAGAAAAGCAATAAATAAACAAGCAGAGCAACCCACCATAGACGAATAATCACTCTTATTGTCACAATATGAAGGCGACTTAGAAAGATCAGAAACATCTTTTCCAATATTCGCTTGTGTATCAGCAGAAGCAACAAAGGACACGACACTATCACCATTAATAGTCTGGGTCTCTGGAGTTGACGAAACATTAACAACTGGTTCTTCTTCATGATCCAGTGACACTCTTTTTTCAATATTCTCACTACTCAAATTCGAATAATCTGCAAGATCCATACATATCCATAAAGCCAGATGGAAATTAAATTAGAATATATACTATCATATTGAAGAAGGAAAAAAAACAATTATTCAACCATCAATTTGTCAGTTGACAGAGTGATAGGCCCTGATTGCACAAACAGTTTATTTTGCAGCTTATATAATAAGCGCTTATGAATAAGCTGCTTCTAACACAAGATAAGATAAAGTCAAACGGCTTTTGTATAACCTATAAGTTGTTTTCATAAGTTATCCTAAAGTGCGGACGGAAATAAGCTGAAAACAACCTATGAACGTCATGTTATACACAGTTTTCATAACTTCTCCGAAACAGTGTCACAAGTGTTTATACCAATAAATAAGAGTGTGATACTAATCAGTGAATATAATAAACCAACCTATTCCTAGTTCTCCATCACAATTGGAATCATCATTTTGAGTAACAGTTTGAACTTCACTATCAACTCCTACTGCAGAATCTACAGCCTTTCTCCTCCTCCTAGTATTATGCCGCTCCAATTTCCTTCTACAACTCCGTTTCCCTTCATCGAAATCCGATAAAACATGAAACCTACAACAACACCAACAAAATCCCCAATCAACATCATCATCATCATAAAATTCACAATAATCAACTTCAATCACAAAATTCATAACAATCAACATCAATCTTACTTCCCACACTGTTGACAGTATCTCTTCACATCACCATCAAGAACAACAGTAGCAGCATTAGCACACCGCAAACAAACCCTATGCCGTCTATGATAGCCTTTAAGCTCAGAAATATCAACTTCACAACCAGGAACCTGACAACGCGCTGATACAGCCGCGCGTGCAGTTCGTGCTCGTTTCTTCCCTGGTAAACCGTTATCTTCTAACAAAGCATCGAGTTCGGGGCATGCACATGGTACTTGACCCGCGAGAAAGTTGGAGCAAGTTAACCTCGGGTCACGCTTTCTGATCCTGTCGTTTTCGTCTGGGTTAGGGTTAGGGTTTGGAAGAGGAGGGAGCTGTGGAATATCATCGTCGAAGTCGAGGAGGTAAGAGAGGTCCCAAACGGAGGAGAGATCTTCGGGAGGATCCATTGGAGGGAGAATTGATTGAGATTTGGATTCCATTGAGATTATGAAAAAAGCGCGGTTGGAATAAGCGCTTTTGGTGGTGGTTAGAAAGTTGTTGGATGTTTGGCGGAGAAGGTACGATACGGTGGTGGATGGGTTGTTGAGTTATGTTTTTTCATTTTTCTACGGTAGGGTCATTGTGACGACATTTTCAAGTTTTCTTACTGTTGATACCACGCGCTGTCTTAATCCTTCTCATCACACGTATACTTTATTCAATTCATAACATGTCAAAATCAGATGGTCTAGATTAAAATGCAATTTTTGATTCGTTTTAATAAATATGTTGATTTTAAATTTTTTATTCGACGATAAATAATATATTGAATGCATAAATGCGATGAATTCTTTTTGAAAGAAATTGTGTTTCGCACTTTGCTTCCGTTTAATGGTTAAGATAGGATAAAGGCATAATATGATATAAAGCTGGATAGAGATAAGATATGATAAGGACATGATAAACATTAATCATATCATGTGTTTGATGCGCACATGATAACAAACAATATATCATTATGATTAAATGAAAAAATTGCTCTCATAATTAATTAAATATTATAAAAATGGCATGTTATTAATTATAATAGAAAATACATGCTATCATTATTTTAAAAATGACAGTATTTTAAAAATGGCAGAATAACAAGATAATAAATAAAGAATGATATTCTAATCTCATCAGGATAATTTCTAATCCAGCTTATACTCAGGATAAAAAATTACAAAGGAAAGTCAGGATAAGATAGAAAAATGGTTTATTTTATCATATCTCTTTGGTGCATCAAACATGAGATTTAAGCAGGATATAATTAATGTATCATATCATGTCTCCCTATCTTTACCATCAAACGGACCCTAAAATTTTGATAGTTTGCTCTTGATCCAACAACTAATAATGTGTGAATGTATGAATGCAATAATTTTCAAAAAGGAGTCGTGGTCCAACATGTTTTTTATTTTCAAAAAACAATCATATGATACTTTCACTTTTTAATCAAATGTTTTTTTTAAGAAACTTTTTAATGAAATGTTAATTTAGTTTTTCCTGGTTGTACTCATTAATTAATAGATTTTACAAAAAAAAATGATCGATAATTTTTATTTCTACAAAAAATAAATTAATAGACTTATATTACTTATAAGTCAACGTCTACTTTTTTATTTGGGTAATGTTGAATAGTATATAAATCTTGATAAGAATAATTTATTTTATTTTATTTTTTGAATAAAGAATAATTTAATATAAGTATTTTTTCCTTTCATTTATATATTTTTTAATAGATATAAAATGGTCAAATAGGTCATTATAAAATGGATGTGATCATTTTTAAGTCAATTAAGTTAAAAAATTATACAATGGTAGAAATATGAGTCAAATGTCATTTTGGTCAAAGAAAGAGTAATGCATTGGCAAATTAGATTGTGCAAAGAAACAAAAAAATTATGAAAAAAAATAATATTTCGGTGTATTTTTCGTCAATCACTTCATTCGCCATCATGAACCATATTCGCTAAACTTGTATATTTGGACATTATGTGTCACACATACACTAAGTTATACATCTGTATCACTAATTAAGATCACTTTGCATTCCTCTTCTACACTCTGTCGTCACGGTCAAAGGAAATAAAAGAACGTAAAAATGTAAAGAGGGTAGAGATTTTAAGTCAATAATTGCCTCTAAACTCATCATGTTTTAGTTCTACAAATTACCATGGTTGTTCCTAGAGTATTACGGATCTTGAACATAATATGAGAAAAAGACCTCTTACATAATACATCATAAAAAAAATTAGTCAATTGTTGTGTTTTTATTAGCTCTTCATTTCATTTTTTTTCACTATCAAATAAATGTTTTTTTAGGCAACATCTGAAAATAAATGAAATACTCCATAGACATCAAAACAAAACAAAATATCGTAGAAGTAGAGAACAATAGCACATGCGAAGTAGACTAAAATTTTAGCACTTGAAGATTAGAAACTGAAATTTTAGCACCTAAAAATAAAAACACCAAAAAAGTAAAGTATATCAACACATCAGTAATTAAATTTTAAATTTTTGGATAGAAAATTTTCCAATGTTAAACTCATGGATACAAGAACTCCTTTGTATACTAAAAATACATCATCCCTCTTTTTTTTTTATATGTTTTAAATTTTTGGATAGAAAATTCTACAATGTTAAACTCATGGATACAAGAACTCCTTTCTATACTAAAAGTACATCATTCCTCTTTTTATATGCTATAAGTATCTCTAACAAGTTCATTATGATGATATAAAATCAATGTTTGACTGATGTTAAAAGTGTACCTTCAATTTAGTACACTTAATAATTTATATCAATAATTTTATCACACTTATGATAAGAAATTACCTCATTGAAATTGATGAGACACACATTAATTTTAACGGTTGATATCATAGCTATGCTGGCACCCCAAAACATTGTATGTCAAATACTACTATAGATAAAAAAGAACAAGAAAATAAAAAAAGCTAAGTGGGCCACATGATCTCAAATGCGTCTCATATCGGTTTCATGATCAAGAGTGCGTCTCACATGATCTTTCATTATCAAATTCAATTCCACAATCAATTCAAGAAAGTTGACATTACTGTATCGATGTAATTTATTTTTCTGGAACCTTTAAAAGACAAGATTAAGATTAATTTCTCTAGTAGGTCTTTTTCAACTAAAATATAATTTATTTTGTTATGAAAATTATCTCAATTTCTTAGATAATAAGTATCACCAATATTTTTAATATTTGTGAGGCGCATTATTAGGAACAAAGGGCCCAAAAAATATCACCATTTATAATATTTTTTTGGAACATTATTAAGAACAACCAAATTTTTTATAGCGAGAGTGTATATAGAAATCTTTGTGTTGTATGAGGCTATATATAGCAAACCGCGCCAAAAGGGCCAAAAACATTAACAGACTTCAGTCCAACCCTTCATCATGTCAATGTTTGAGGTGGTTCGTTTCTTTGTGTTAATATCTCATTTTGGTTTGTTAAAAAAAACAAACTTCCTTCATCTTTACACAATAAGACAAATCACATTCAAGGACTTTCGTCGTCCATTTTCAAAACAAAAAAATATCAATAACATAGGTATAAACTATTGCAAATTTAGAGTAATTTTCATTAGGGGACCATCTATGAAAAAAAAATATCAATAACATAGTCAACATGTTTTAATTCCAATCATGATTGACAAATAAGCAAATTTGTGTCACTTCATAAAATTTAAGCAAATATAACATCCATAAGTCATAATTCTACATAACCCCACACTAGTATTTTTCTAATTTAAAATACAATTAAAATTTAATCACACAAGGGTGTCACACATTCTCATAAATCAAAAATACTCCAATTTTAATGAAAATAGTGCAGCGATTAAATTTATCCAAAATAAGAAGAATAATGAATAAACTCAGAGATTAAATATATAAAACATTATCAATCATATACATACATATATATATATATATATATATATATATATCATTAAATAATCATCATTTCACATCATTTAATAAATCACAGATGAACACGCATCACTTACACAAAACCAATTGTCAATTAAGAAATTCACAACTTAGTAATGGACCATACTTATGTATGCAATGCTCCTAGACTCGACCAAATATACATGTGGTATCAAACCTACTCATCATCTTATAATTTGGATATCATAGGTATGTTACTGATTCATCCCACTATCTTCAAATACAACATTTTCAAATTGGATCGACCATGAACGCATGAATGTTAAGTAGTTACTCATCAATACACGTCATTTAATGACTCGACATTACACATATTTAAATAACACATCGTCAACTATTTTATCATTTTAACATCATTAAATAACACATCAACACAATCGTCAAATAACACATCAGTTCATCATCTAAAACATATTATTTCAAACACATTTAAATAATAGTAAAAATAATTTCATTATTACTATCATCTCAATAAGTTTATCCTTCTATACATAACTTATCTTTCCAATAACAACAAATCATAAAACTATATAAGTTAATATTTTGATACAATTATTTCACTTCAAACCGATATAGATAGCTCAAGTCATATGTTTGTCTAGAATCAACAAAATGCTTTAATATTATGAGACAAAGTAGTTGTGTTCACAGAGTTACTGAGGCATATAGGTAAAAGCTAAAATTATGAAATTAAATATGCAAAAACTACTATATGTCCTCTTTCAAATGCAATTGGTCTCACTCGAAAAGGAGTTTCCTAACTGAAGATATCAATTTTTTGAAGTTGATTGACTCAGAGAAATTTATAAAACAGAACAATCATATTCATAATATCACTAAAAATTCTAGAAGTATTATAAAAGTATATAACTTTTAAGTATGATAACAATATAAAATAGCTTTCAAATCCAATTGGTTTTACTCAAAAATTATCTCTGTAGCAAAAGTTATAACTAATTTAGTGACATGGTATCAAAGTTACGAATTGCAAAATTTTACCCATTAACATTAATTTTTCATATGATAAACTCTCATTAACACATCAACACCTTAAAACTATATTCTATACCTCTAATTTCATGGTTTTCAGTCAGTTCTTCTTATATATTCAAAAGCAGAACATCATCATATTTAAATAACAAATTTAACTTGAAAACAATACAGTTCATAAACCAAAATCAAACATATAATTAAGGCAACATATAAGAACATAAATTTAAGAAAGATTCATCAAAAGTAATTACAACAACACAAAGGAACATGAATTTAACAAAGATTCATCAAAAGTAATTATAATAACATAAATAACATGATTTAACAATTAATCATTAAAAGTAATTAAAACAACATGATATAACAAAAATTCATGACAAGAATAAATAAAAACACTAGAGTTCAAGGACTCCTCGCTAGCCACATGAATATACAACCTTAGATTGAATAAAACTCCCCCTCACCTCAATGTTTAGGAGGAATGGGGAATTCTACGGTTGAATCTCTCCATAAGATCTCTCTATGCTTCCCTTACATCCTTTTTCCGATACCTTAGTTTTCGTTTGCTCTCTGAGTTTCTTTATTTCTTTTTCTCTAACCCTAATCATTTAATGATCTTCTCTATTTATAACCACTTGGGTTTAGTTTTCTCACATAATTCTTAGACATAATTACTATTTACACCCCTAGTCTTGTTACTATTCTTTTTGTAACTACACAATCTTGTTGTTTACACCTCCCTATGTCCAAGTCACTAAAACCCTGCACAACTTACATTTTACATCCGTTTTCTACCCAATTTTACTAATGCACTTTTGTTTTCACTCTACTTCTTTATTCTCGTCAAAAACACTATTTTCTTCCCAAACATTATTTTTCTCCCATTCTCTAACAAACTAATTAACCTATCTACTTCCTCATTACATCTTTTTGACAAGTACTTCCTCATTACATATAATTCAATAATTGTGAATAATTTAATTAATAATATCAAACGATCTATACTACTAATAATAATACTAACATTATCTAATAATAATACTAATAGATTTTTTTTTTTTAAAATCTGAGTGTTACAATTCAACTCTTTCAATGTCAGAATCAATTCCTTGCTGATGAAGTAGTGGTGTGTTAAAATTCACTGGGTTAATAAAGAGAATTTTTTTTGTGGCACCTATCTAGTTTCTTGGAAGACTATTACTTTTCTCATTCTATCTAATTCTCACGCACCCTGTAAAATTTTCAAAAAGGCCCTAGCGTTTTTGGATTATAAAATCCGAAAACATCCGAAGTGAATTCGGATTACATAATCCGAACAATGCTTATGTATAATCAGATATCAAACTCTCTCACATTTCAACAGTTTTGACTTTTGCTTTTAAAAATAAGAAAAAAAACTAAGTAAAAAAATGCTAAAAACCAATCAAATACCACCAAAAAATTCTAAAAATCAAATAAAACTTATGCAAATTTTTTCGGATTTTTCTGAGAATATGAAAAATTAAAAAAAATTATAAATGGGTCTAAACAATAGAATTTTGGATTTTGAGGGGCGGAGTCCCGTAAGAAGTCTTTTCTACGAGAGTCTTAATTCTTGATTTTTTTTCCTGATTTTCTGGGGAAGTTTCGGAGCAATCTGATCAAGTATCCCGAAAACTCGATTTTTGTTTAAGAACAACTAACAATGACCTAAAATAGAAGGATGCGAGTTAGAAAGATTAATATTGTCCATAAAATGACCATCCATGTTACAAACATGTTCAGAATTTGTGTTGATACAGTTCGGATTATATAATCTGAACTGTTTTTCACTTGAAAAAAATGGTGTTTAGGGGGTGTTCGGATTATATAATCCGGAAAAATCAAATAGCGCACCCTATTTTTTGAGGGTTTCAGATTACAAAATCCGAAAAATATGAAATTGTGAAAAAAATCATTTTTTCACCCTAGGGTGGAAAAAACTCAAATTCGAATTACATAATCCGAATGACATTTTCGTAAAAAAATAGGGCGCACGAGAAACGGATAGGGTGAGAAAAATAATAGTCCTCTTGGAATATAGATAGATTTGGGTCTAAGTAATCAAAGGCTCAAGGACCAGTTGCATTGGGCCTTTTTGGACCTATGGGAAGGAATTTACCCTTTTAACTTTCAAAATTGCTCCCAGACACCCTGAAATTACCCATTTACCCCAATGACAATTAAATGTCGTTCCATTTCAAACGGTGTCGAACGATAATTAACTACTATTCCAACTGCACTTAAGTGCCGTTTAGAATACAAAACAATTTTCGTGAGACTTAAGTGCATTCTCGTCAACACTTGTCTCCCATTAACTCATTAACCTTTCAATTACCGTCTTTCGTTCTATTTTTGATAGTTTATTTTTCCATCTTAAAGGTTTCTCGCGCGCCCTACGAATTTCGTATTATATAATTTTTAAAAAAAACCTAAAAACACATTAAAAACACCCTTCAACACCCTCCTTTTTTTGTTATTAAAAAACTCACTATCTATTTTTTCTTATTTCATAATTCAAATTAAATGTGGAGGGTGGAAAAAGAAACACTATTTTTTTCTTTTGAGCTGAAGGCCGTTTATTTTTTTAAAAAAATATAATGGACTAAAGAGATTTTTATTTTTATTTTTGCGCGAAAAAACTGGACTAAAAAGCTCAATAGTGATTTAATATAAAACATCATTCTTCACCAAAAAATAAATAAATATACATCATTCTTCACCAAAAAATAAATAAATATAAAACATCATTAATTGTTTTTCTTTCACTGTTTTTTATAGTAAATTTGTTTATATACAATAGCGAAAAGACGGGCACTCACGTGCCCGTCTTTCTGCTCTTTTTATTGCGTTAACGTTTGAAAATTGTGAATGATGTTTTTTTTATAAAATTTTAATTTTAATTGAAAATAAAATATAAATGTTTTTTGCTTTCAAATTATAACAAATCAAACTAACCATAGTTATCTATTTCAATGAAACAAACAATATAACAAAAAAATATAATCTTCCTTAAAAAAAACAAAAAAATATAATCTAAATTGTTATTTTTTAATGACACCAACAACAATCTTTATCATAGTAAAAGTTGTTGTTTAAGGGTATAATTGAGATAATGAAAAAATAAGTATAGATTCACTCACTTAGTTTGTTAGACTTTTAAAATGATAAAGGAAAAAACTGAATATCTGTGTTTGTTACACTTTGATTTTAATATTTAAATTTATTCTTATCTATTTGTTACTTGTATTGAAAATTGAGGGTATTTTTGGAAAGAAAAATCCAGCCCAAAAAAGCTGAAATGGGTAGTTTTCTTTATATATAATATAGAATATAGATAACCATAGGCACATGCCAGTATATGAATTATGGTTAATTATGTTTTTGTCTCTATAAATATATCAACTTTTCATTTTAGTCTCTTTAAAATTTTCCTTCAACTTTTAGTCCCTATAAAATTTTCAATCACTACTTTTGGTTCCTATTTTTAAGTTAATTTTTGTATTTTTTTTAATGAAATTATGCAGAAATGTGTATAATATTGTAAAAATCTCTCCCATAAAAATTTAGAATTTTTTAACAAAACATAAATTAAATATGAATTTTTAACCGTCAAAAATATAAAAATCCATATTTAATTCATGTTATGTTAAAAAAATCTAATTTTTTGGGAGAGATTCTTATAATATTACTCCCTCTGTTCCTTTTTAAGTGTCTTTTTAGGGTGAATTTTTCGTTCCTATTTAATTGTCGTTTTGATATTTTAAAGGTATGATTTGTCAATTATACCCTTTGTCAATTACTCTTATATTTTTTAATAAAACTAATTAATGCTATATATTTGGAAAACTAAAGTTTGTTTTTTTAAACAAAGTTTGTTTGTTTAACACAAAATTTGTTTCTTGTTATCTTCAAATTTAAATAAAATTTTGTTACCTATGATAACGGTTCCATGAAGAGTTAAAATTCTATAAATAAGATGAGTAGTACTTATTAAAAATTTTATGTGGAAAGTAAAAGAACAGATCTAAGAGAAAAATAAAAATAAAAGACTCCATGAATGTTCAAAAGGAAGAATGAATGGAAGACTCTATGAAAATTGTTTTTAATAAGAGAAAGATAAAGCGAGCAAATAAATAGAAATTTGTTGGAAAATATAGTAGTAACTAATAATCGTTTGTTACATACTAAATTTATTGGAAAGATAAAATGTGTGCAAAAATATAGGAAATTATTACTGGATTAAAATGAGGGTACAATAAGAAAAAAATGTGCAAAAGTACACTTCTCTATTTTTGTGTTAAAATTCTAAAACGACACTTAAAAAAGAACGGAAGGAGTATAAATTTTCCTGCAAAATTTGGTTCAAAAATATGAATTATACATATGAGTTTACTTTAAAGGATGAACCAAAAGTGAAGATGGAAAACTTTTAAAGGACTAAAAGTTGAAGAAATTTTTTAAAGAAACTAAAACGAAAAAGTTGACATATTTATAGGGATCAAAAACATATTTAACCCTTTCCCGGCCTCTCAATCTTCTACAAATATGTATTTACTAATCAATATGATTATGACATACCTTAGTTTACCGCATAAAATCCATCACATGCTTGCACAACCATTAACCCAAAATGAAAACATGATTTTTTTTTTTTGGTTACAAATAAAAACATGATTTAAAAACTCTAAAAATCAAATGTAAGCCCTCAAATCATAGTCATTCTTGAAAAACAAAATAAAATATCGCTTATTATAAGTGGGTGTAAAGACTTTATTTAATTATAGACAAGTGAAATTGTAAAGAGCTGTACGATTCTCGTGTTCATAATGCAGTCATAGTCATTGAAAAGAATAATCCCTCAGTTTTTATTTATTTTTTCTATTAAATTATTTAATTAAATGAAGACTTTTTCAATTTTCCCGTAACCACTAAATACGTCCTTGTCAAAAATTTTGAAGCTAAGACATATATAATTGAATAGAAATATTTTGTGTCACGATTTCTTCCATGTGCCATAACACTTCGAGGAAAAAATGTTGCAGCTACATAGATGTTGGAGCAAACTAGGGTTCACAATTTGGGAAAGAAAAGGTTAAGAAAGATTAAGGAAATGAGAGATTTTAGAAAGATTTAATACACAAGATAGAACGATAAGAATCAAAATTATTAACAAAAAGGAATGCTACAATTGTTCATTGCATGGTTACTTATACATCAAGCAACCTGAACTAACCTTTTAAACCTCACAACAACTAACTACCTACTTGCTTGACAAACAAGTAATATAACAAATTTAACTAACTTGGCTTATTTGCTTAACAAGTCAAAAAACTGAACTATTCCTTGTTAATCAAGAATCACTTATAACTATGAATTACTTCTACAATAATGGATATTCATATGCAAGAGAGGAGAGACTGAAGACAAGACTTTTTTTAGGCTTAAACTCTATTATTCTATTGTGCAGTAATTTGAAGCAACCACATTTAAAAGGGAGAAAGAATAAAATTTTGATGGTCATATTCGTTTGCACTCATTCTTGTATAATAATAATAATAATCAAGCATTGTCACATGAATTATCCCCCTCTCGCTCTATAATGCAATCAGAAAATGAGATTGATGAATAAACCACTATTTTAGTAGAAAGCGTTATTACTATATGCCATGGATTTTTGTAAACACATCATACATCATGAGTGTCTCTTTTATTAGACATTTTTGTCATCGAATCTAGATAGTCAGTTTAATTTTCGAACATATTTTTTGTTCATCAATATATCTCATATAATTTGCAACACAATTTAATATAAAGTACGTGAAACCTTAATAATATATCTATTCATTTACTCAATTAATTCTCTAAATAGATTCTAACAATTAACAAGACTCTGGACAAAAGTGGAAATTGGATATCCCTTGCTTGTCACTATTCATTATCATACCATAACCCAAATCTAAACCCTTATCTTTTGAAGAAATGTAAACCCTTACCTTAAATCAAGTTGGTTTTTGGGCACAAAAACAAGGTCACAACACTACGAGCAAATAAATTAAATCCCACCAATTAAATATAGGACTAGAATCATAACCGAATGAAAACTCTAATTGACAAAGAAATGGGTTGAAAAATTTACTTGGAAAGAGAGGAATCAATCAACTCCAATGAGTTTGGTAAGGTCTCTAATACTCAACGATTGAAGGGTTTAAATTGAGGATTGAAATGATGAATTGAAACTTTGGATTATGGTATATGAGATATCTAAAATGCCATAAACCAAAGCGCAGCGGCCAAAGGGAGTCTTTAAACCTATGAAAATTATGATTTCTCACTTAAATATTATCGGTATTGTGAAGCATGGCGTGCACGACCTATAGCCTTAGGTACACAAAGTTCTTAAGGATTTAATTTGAAAAATTCGGTAACTTCACATGCGTGACTTGCCCCCTGATACATAATTTTAGCAAATGTACTAACTCATATCGAAGTAATAAAATTTATAAGATTCGTATCCACAGGTACTATTTCAACTTCTACTCGAGAATGTCATTATTATTAAGGATGTTTGTAAAATGAGGGGTGCACTGAGGCAATTGGTTTGATTTGCAAAATAAAATAAAATGGTTACAGAAAAATTGGTTTAAGAAATAATATGGAGAGGTGACTAGGTCATTCGATTCATCTGCTCATCGCTCATTAGCAACCTGTTTCTTAAGTCAACGAATGCTATAAAGTTAACCACAAATTAACAAAATAGCTTAGGTCAATCCCTTGATCCTAAGCCCTCTTTTCTAATTATAATTCTCTAATCCCCTAGGTGAACCTATAATCATCAAAGGTTTTAAGTCCGTTAATTCAATTGTCACAACCTAACAACGTTCTATCCCTAGATTGTCCGTTAGATTGAACAGTATAGATATTTCCGAGTTACACGCTAGTGTCAATAGTCATATAAACTCTTGAATCAATTATATTGGGTCAGAATCATAAAAGCATTAAGAACGATTTA
>Ga0315913_1000328_pt1 | contig 39439 bp, 17 predicted proteins | sample MpolsnodulesMG_FD_207736 | JGI IMG/M metagenome (GOLD analysis project Ga0315913, IMG submission 207736) | Medicago polymorpha root nodule microbial communities from Los Angeles, California, United States - small nodules | ecosystem: Host-associated > Plants > Roots > Nodule | place: USA...
ATCAGCATTAATGTCACAATTATTAATAATAATTTCTCATTCCATAGTTAAAAAATAGATAAAAGTTTCTAGTTCAGTGACAAATTTGTTACACTATTCTTGGATAAAATATAAAATTAAAACTTTTGTAGGTTATTATGTCATCATTACAAATACAAAATTTTCACTTTCATCTTGATATGCAAGAATCTATGAGATACATAAGATTGTCTAAATCACTTATTACTTTAATCTATGGGATTAGGATTTGGTGCGGTTATTCTTCCCACGGTTTTAATTCCAGCCGTTGAATGAATTTGTGCCACAAAATTTACAATGTTGTAATCTAATCCAATGACTCAAATGAAAACTGTGTCTAACTGCGTCAGTTTTCAATAGCAGCAAATCCTGGTCCGAATTCATGAGTCCATGATCACAATTTCAAAAATACAATAAAAAAGGATAATGTTAATTTTTATACATTAAATATCATAACAATCATTATAATATAAATGTTATTTAAATAAATTCAATATTTTTTTAATGAGTTTAAATTAATAGTTTTAACAAAGCAAGTCTCATCCTATTTATTTGCGGATCATAATTTATGTCCTCGTGTGTTTAGTTCAATTGGTAAAAACAATGAATAGTAAATGTAAGATCTGAGGTTCAAATTCCGATAAAAAAAATCATAATTTATATAAAAGTTATATAAGTTAAAAAAAAATGCAGCAGTATTGTAACCTTTGAGAATTTTATATTTTCACAAAAGAAAATGTTTTATAAAGTAACCATTTTTTTAATGAAATATCATATAACCTTATTAGATTCAAGGTTTATTATTGATTTTGGGTTAATTAAGTTTTTAGTCCCTGTAAATATTCACAGTTTTGTTTTTAATCCCTACAAAATAAAATCACATTTTTTAGTCTATGTGACATTTTCTTTAAGCATTTTAGGGACTAAAACTGTTGGTGAAATTTTTTTATAGGGACTAAAGTGCTGATAGAAAAATTTATATGGACTAAAAATGCCGATAGAAAATTTTATAGGGACTAAAAAATGTGATTTTATTTTGTAGGGACTAAAAACAAAACTGTGAATATTTATAGGGACTAAAAACTTAATTAACCCTTAAATTTTAAAAAAATACATCTATATAAATTTGGTAGAAGAATGATGACCATTGCCCTTGTGACATTGGTTAAAGTACTAAAATGTGTATCGGAAAGTGGTGTAATTATTACTAAGAAAAAAGTAAAAATTTGTATTTTCAAAACAAAGTTTTTATTAATGAAATTTTTAACCATTGTTCTTAGGACACTCGTTAAAAACACATATTTTCTATAACCAGAAGCAAAAACAAGAAGTAGAAGCGGAGAAAGAAAGTGAAAATAAAATGGAAGAGACATGTGTAAGTGTTGGGAAGGGGGACACGTCCATAGGTGTATCCAGCTGGCAAAGTGACTATTCACGCCAATATCATTTCACTTTTCAGCAACACACAACGCGGCACAACCACATTGATTATATTAGTCTCGGTTAATGAGAGTGTGAGACTAATTTCTCGAGTCATATAATATCAAGATAGATGGTAAATTTTATAAGAATTTCAAAGTTGATGTATACATACAATTAAATTTGAACTAAGACTTTGATTAAATTATAAGAGATATGTGTCATCTCATTTAAATGATTTTGAATAAATTTAACTAATTAATTTTTCCCTATGATACGGTTATTATATTATGGTTGTTAATGTTGTGAGGGGTCGTGTTCATGGTCATGAGACTAATTCAAATCAATCACAATAGTAACTCCCTTTTTTTATTTATCATATGATCTATATAGTCTGATGATAATATCACATTCATGGGTCACGTGTTGTGGCAATATCTGTCCCCTCACCATCAAGCTAAGCTCATGTACATGTTACCCACCTGCTGCTACATCTTCCATAAACTCCTTTAACTATCTAAATTCTAAATACCATTTTAACATTTATATATTAAGATGAGATAATAATTAATAATACATTCCACTTCGTTTATTTTATATATATGTTTCTTCCACACAAATATATTTAATTTTGTTTTTTATCTTTCTAAGATGCTTAATATTTAGGATGGCAATTTGACCTTTCCGATGGGGATCCGCAAAAAATACCCATAATTGGTAGGGTAAAATCCCATTTTCACAGGCTCAGGCTTAGATCTGGGTATTACCTACAAATTTAAATGGATATGAGTACAGAAAAATGTATTATATTGTCCAGTCCTGCAACTCGCATAGGCTTGAATCCGGGTATTACTCGCAAATTTAAATGGGTATGAGTACGGGTAAATGTACTATATTGTCCAATCTCACAACCCACATATGCATATTCATATAATATGATAAATAATTTATTTATTTTTAGTGTATAATTAATTTATTTATTTATTTAGCTATTTAAACCTAAGCCATAAACCTAAAAAAATGATAATTTGAACAAATTTTTTGACACAATATTAACCCAATGGGCAATTTTGACATTTCAACCTTAAATCCAGGGCAGTTTTGTAAAACCACCATACATGATCTTTCTTCTCTCTCTCCTTTGTGCGCATTCTCTCTTTGTTCCTCTTCTTCATCCTCTTTCTTCTTCCAATTTTTCAATCCATCATCCACTCCTTTCAAATTCCCGACCACCGTCGCCCTCCGCCGTTGGTCCTCTGTCCCCGATCCTTCCTTCTCCGTCCCTTCTTTAGTGGTACTTTCTCCTTGCTGTCATCCATCACCAACGCCGTCAACAGAATTGTAGTCGCCCGTCATCTCATTGACAAAAACGATGATGACAATGACCTGAATAGGTTTCTGACCTGCCATTGTTGAAGCTTGTCTCTGACCAAGAAATGAGAAGAGAAAGTTGCGGGAAAGGAAGAGCTTAGGCGAACAAGAGATAAATGACAGAGAGATACGACAGTTGCAAGAGTGATGACGGCGACGGAGGCCGATGGTTTGCCGGTGAGAGATGGAGAACACATGTGTGTGTGAGAGAAGGCTCGTGTGGTTTGTGTTTGTCATACAGTGTCGTATTTTTGTCGCAAAAACTATGTCTAGTTATTATTCCTCTAAACCTAAAAATCACTTAATACAATAACCGATCATTCCTTCTGATATACAATTTTTGAAGGATGTTTTGGATGTATTTTATTTTGTTAAATACTACGATTCGTACTATTTTATGAATTGATTTGGAATTTTTTGAACCATAGTTTTATTTCAATTGTGATATTTTTATTGTTTTTCATAGTCGGGTAATGAATCCGAGTATGGGCACTAAGGTGCCCATAGGGTATGGAGAAAGACACTAAAGTTGTTGTCCACGAGGGTACAGACTTGGGTAGCGGGTATTTTTTACAAACGCGGATATGGGGAAAGACATTGTAGTACTCTACCCATAATGTACTCATTGCCATAATATTATTAATTAAGAATATATTATATATAATAATAATTAACAAATATTTTTTTTGTCAAGTAACACAGTAGTTAGAAATTCATCTCTTAAATATGAACAAGTGAGATGTTCAAAATTCGAACCCGACCTCTACATATATAATGTAACGTCTCTACCAACTATGGAGTTAAACTTACAACTATATTTAAGAAATTTATTTTAATAATTAGAAATAAGATTTATATTTGGCCTTTTTTAAAACAAACTTCTTCGTGAATAGAGTGATTCTCACTCATTTCACACATATATTTCATATCACTCACTCGTGCTTCTCGTCCCTTCTACGTATTAACCGCAATGCAAGTATGGAATATGGATAACACAACATGTGAGGGAAGTAACGTTATCTAGCTAGCCCCTGAAGCTTCTTATAGTTATGTTATAGTATACTTTGTGCAAAAAAATTATTCTTATTTCAGTTATGAGAATAAAATTTGTTACTTGGTTGAGGATTATGACATGATAAGAGAGGCAATGCCAGCAAAACTCGGCTGCACCTTTCACGCTCTATCTCATGTTCTGCTCTTGTCCCCCCTTATCATTTTCAATTATTTTAATAAAATAAGTCTTTGTAAATTCAGTTTTATAGGCTACGTACGTCAGAGAAAATATTTGCATTGAAAACATAATTCTTTACGTTTTTTTAACTTTAATTACATAAATTCCAAGGTTTTTATACTATATTTAGTTTCCTTAACCAGTGCCCCGTGGTACTAGTTAACATTTTCCTTAAAATAAAGAGATTATCATTAGACTACCTGACAAAAGAAGGGTTGAGCAATAAATTTACTTTCTACAAAACATTGTAAAAATGACAAAATAAAACAGAGGGTCATTGAATGCATAAACTTTTATGTCGTGTGTCCTTAGGTCACAAGTTAATAAACTTAAAATGAAAATAAAAAATAAGTATTATATTGAAAATATAACTTTGGAAACTTTTAAGACATTGAATGCATAATTTTCAAGAAAAACTTCTATATTTAACTTTTTTTTAGGGAAATGTTAACAAGTGCCCTTAGGGCATTGTTTAGTAACTTTAAATAATAAGTTTTTGTCAAAGTTTATGAAATCAATGTATTGGAAGTTGGAGTTTTTGACTTTTTAAAGAATAAATTCTTTATTAGAAATCCTTAATGAGTGCCCTTAGGGCACTTGTTAAAAAGATCCAACTTTTTAACTTATACCTTAAAGACACAGTTTAACATTTTTTAATGAATAAGTTGAGTGAGACTACCTATTAAAAGAAATAAGTTTATCTATATAGCCTCCAAAATAAGTTGCAAAATAACTTTACACGTTGAAGTTAGCTTTTAGGGCCATGCATATCTTTGAATTAAATTGTCTCTAACAAAAAATAAAAAGATTTAATTTGCATGCACCGCCAAAATTTATCCAAAAAGAATACAATGCCAAAAGTTTTTTACACGGTTAGACAATCATCACCATATGATAAAGTAAATAAATCTTCATACACCTCTATCCTTTCAAGTTTACAATAGTAGTAGAGTTGTAAATTCTAGCATATGTATACATTGCAAAAGAAGGTGAAGAGTGTCCAGAATGAAGAATTACCGGTAAAAAATGTTATTATAGAATGAAGTCTAAGGTCAGATTCTCCAAATGGAAGAATTACTAGTAAACACGACTATGTTGTGCTTCACGATCTTAGGGAAACGATGGTTTGCTCCCCATTTCAAATCTTCTAAAAGCAATGCTGTCAATTGCAGATTGCGGCAAATGTCGGGTTGTTCAAATTCCACAATGCAACATAGCAATAACGCAGCTATAGCTGGTACTTCGCAATATTTTTTACTAAATAGCGTACCGTGGAACAATAGCAATTTGTTCAAAATCCGCCATGCAATAGCGCTATAGCCACTATTTAACAACACCGTCTAAAAGTATAAAATCTTGTCATCATCAACAATATCAATTCTTCATCTTCATCCAACATTAGCATTAGGCATTCAGACAGCACTAACAATTCAAGCAAACCATTTTTCTAAAAAATAATAATTAATGAGCAATTCTATATTCCAAACGAAGTATACATTTCACCAGCAAGCTCAGTGGCTAGTGTTGCAAACTCTGTATCAACTTGGGTAATTTAGCCAAAGACATGTTCTCAAAATTCGATATCATACATATTGAAAACCACAATCGCTTTGATCCTATGAAGCACATACATAGACTAGTCAAAGACATGTTCTCAAAATTTGATTTTATACATACCAGACACGACACTTACACCGACAATGATAAAGTTTTGTAAAGGTAAATTAATTGAAGATAATCACATGTCTCAATGTCGTGTTGTACACTAGACACGTCTTTCATAAAAATCTCTGTTAATATAGTTTGCTCAAAAGTAAATATAGTTTTTTTTTAACAAGTTAAGAATAGTTTGTTGCAACATGAAAGTGCAAAACATCTATACATATAATTTGAATCATAATAAAAAAAAAATTATACAAAATAAAAAATTTCCTAAAAACTACTATTCGTAATTTTTATGTATTAAAAACGGACAGACGGACACCGTGTCCGTCTGAACCTAGTTAGCATAATGGACATTGGTACCTGATATGTAGACCAACTTTTATTTCTGTTTTTTGTGGTTGTTGATTCAGATACATTTTTGATTTGGTCGTAGGTTTTGAGGGATATCGAATTCTTGGAGGGGTTTGGTTCTCTGGAGGGATAAAAAAATGAGAGTGAGAGAAAGCAAGGAAATTATAGCATGAGAAGCAAGGAAATTATAAACCAATCATACTCATTCTTCTCCATAAGTTCCAACCACCACAACAATGTAATGACAACAATTCAATGAGGGTTCACATTGCTAGCTCCAGAATTCGTGAAGAGGTAAAGAGAAATGTATTCAATCACACTAACAAGAATGATGATGAAATAAATACTGTCATTTAAAAGTTGAAACAAAGACTTCTTATAATATGGAGGTGTGCGTAACCCCAATCTCAATATATTTTGAACAGGGCTTTAAACACCACTCAATCTATATGAGGAATTAATTGGAAAGAAAGCACTCATGATGTAAATGATGCTTCGAAAAACAACAAATTACTCCCTTACATATTATTTATGTTTTCAAACCACAATAAACCAAATAGAATGATAGAAAGAGGGTGATGCTCATATTCTATGAGTGTAGTCATGTCTGTCATAGCGTTCAGTACGAGGAATTCTTTATAATCATCACGACGAAACCCTTTCTATTTTTTAACTTAATCCAACTTCTTTAACAAATACTAATAGTTACAAACTTAAGGCTTATTTTAAATTTACAAGATCAAGCTTATAAAGAAAGGTTGTGCTGATATTTAACTCCATTCTCGTGGTTACCAAAAGATGAAGCTGATAGACAACACAATCTTCGAGTTTATTCAGGACTCTAAACCAATTCATAATGGAAAAGAGTATAGTTAAAACTAAATAAAACTAGATTAAAACTAAAGAATTCTATACCAAAATACTTGAATTCAAAAGTAATAAACCATAACACTAATGAACTTCAGTTTAATCTCTTTATGTCGTTGGAAATGTACCAACACGAAGTAGGTTCACCCTGTGAACAGGATCTTAGCTTAACTACAACCTCGGACAAGTTGGATTGTTAAAAAACATCAGGCACAAACAAAATAAGAACACATAATAGAACAATTTAACTATATGAGATAATTGATGCAAAACTATCAAGATCTTAACCATTCTAATCTGAATTATGTATTCCAATAGCAGTTTTTATAGTAAAACAGAAATATAATAGCTTCACCAAGAAGGTTCTCCCTGGTAAACAGGGGCTTGGTTCAAAACACCTCAAATAATTCAAATATAATATAATCATAGGCCAATCTGAAGCATAAAATTAAAATATCATGTTAAGTAAGAAAATAAATAATGCATGGCTCTGAATATCATTACACCTCTATCAATCACGATTTTTCAGAAGCAGAACTGGCATTAAGCTGAATTAATTTTCCTCACAGCTAAATACGTCCTCTGATACATTTAATTCAGTAAAGTATGACACTATAAATTTGAAATAGCTAAAATGCATATTAATTTAAGTCATCAAGAGAACACAAGCTAAATAATTTATACAAATCATTTCACATTGGAAATGAGGGAAACCAATAAGACCATGATACGTATGCGCCGTTGTGGGATGATATGTATTCACAAAACTGGCCATCGATCAAAGCTTTCGGTTTGTGTATGCCGTGCAGGTGAATTTGGGAGGGAGAGACAAGAAAAACAACAGTGCAATTATTAGAATCCTTATCGAAATTTCAATAACCCTTGTCTCTTTATATAATGGAATAAAATGTCAACTACAGTCTACAAACAATAACGACAATCCTTCCTATCACTACAAAACCACATATAGTTTACAAATATGCTCTTGGCTACTTCCTAAAATGGCCACTGGATCCCTCCTATATTAAGTAGGGAATGAAGGAAAGCTGATTCACTAATAACCGGGACGTTCGAAAAAGTACCAAGAAGAGCACACCTGATGGAATGGATGATCATGACAATATATGCCAACGCTACACCAGCCCAGTAATACATCCCAAGTGTTCCCTTGAAGTGTAGAAGTGGCATAAAATTGCTTGCAACCCATACTATCTGCAGAGCAATTTCCAATAGCATTCCCATCATTACATGGAATCTGAAGATAACGGGGAAGTCCTTGTTTTTAACCATTACCATGATAGCCAAATAGCAGTATAATATAGGGAACCAGGTCGGTAATCGGTTGACAGCTCCTGGGATATAGAAGATCACATTTTCAAATAATTTGAATTTATCAAGCAAAGGTTCTAGATAATACCCAGCTGCAGACATTTGCAATGCTATTAGATAAGGCATACAGGATAAAGTCCTCCACCACCATTCCGGCTTCTCAGCATTTGCAGGGATTCGAAAGCCAGACCACATACACAAAAATTCAGTAATGTGCAGAGATTTTCAAATCCAACTGTGAAGTACCTAATTAGTAAAGTCTTACATAAAAAATAAAAAGAACAAGTAATGACACATGATAACATATAATGTAGCCACCTCTGTAGGACTAACGAAAACGTCTGATTGACTGTGTGTCCACATTCAAATAGTTCATTTTATCAAATTATTACGGTGCTTCATAGGTCTCCACAATTGAAAAATTAACATTCGCAAATGAGATAACCATAATTTTCAAATTGAATGCTGAAAATTTAAATTCAATTTCAGTAAAGATACCAATTACTCAAACAATACAAGTCAAAAAGAAACATATGATAAGAACCGATATAAAAAGCTTTGAAAAAAAATGATAAAATTGTGAAAGGGAAAAGGGAAGAGGAGGAAGGCGGAGAAGAGAAGAGTAGGTGGTTGTTGCGGCGGCGTATAATTGACCTGCCATAAAAAAGTTGATGATCGTACAAGAAAAAGCGATGTTGAAGAGAACTGTTATTATGATTTCCAAAAGCGAGGGAGTGAGAACTGTGACAATACTATGCTTGTGGTTTTATAGATTTACCCCTGGTTACTGAGCTTAGCGAAATTGGTAGGGATAATGCATAATATACGCAAATTGTCAGGTGCAAAAGGTGACAATGGTGTTGGGGCTAAAAGAAGATGCTTTCGGCCCTTGGATGCTAGATTAGAAAAATAATCTTGGGAGGTTTAGTGGGGATGAATCAGTGTGTCTTCTAAGACACCAAGCTTCTCGTGTTGGATTTTATAGAGATCATTGTGGTCACTATCTAGGTACTAGGTAGTTTAATTAATGAGCAATCTTGGCCTTCTAATGCTCTTACAACGGAGATGTGCGGGGTGATCACTGCGTTTGAGGTTATTTGGAGCACGGGCGTTCGTAAAAATATGGCAAAATGTGACCTGATGGTGTTGTTGAAGCTTGTGGTTCATGGTTGTGTGCCTTCTCACCTTGACTATTCATTTGTGCATAAGTGATTGTAGGCAATGTTGTAAAAATCGGGATTTAGCTTCAGGGATTAACAAAATCGAAAATCGTAAAATCGCAATTAAAATTGAAGGATTTTACTCGACTACTTTTGTAGAATAAATATAGGATTGCAAAATCGAAAAATCGCAATCAAAATCGATGGATTTTATCAAAACAAAAATAATGCTAAATATATGTTATAAATTGTATATAGTCATAAATTACTCAAAATTTAAAGTCCACAAAATACTTATACATAAATGACTCAAAACCTAGATGTCAAATATTCTTTAGTAGTCATAATAATGCTAAACAACCTAGAAATAATTGGGTCTTTTATTTATTTATCGAATCAGGTCACATGTACAAACTGGGTTGATTGAAGAATCAAGTCAAAATTGACCTATGTAAAAAATAAAAAAAAACCTTCAAAATCCTACGATTTTGCATGGATTTCACGATTTTGATGCGATTGAATTTTGAGATTTAAGTCAGAATTTTGACGATAGTCTTATGATATTTCCAAGGTGAGGCTGGTAAAGATCTCTCAATTCATGGGGAAATTAATGGTGTTGTAGAGTGGATGGTGTTGTAGAGTGTATGGCAAAATTTTGCTTACAGCCAACCACATGGAGTTCAGCGTCTTTCCAACCCTCCCCTTGGATATGCTCCTCTTCGTTTGCAAGTTGTTATGGGAACTATTGTTCCCTATCATATCATATTAAAGTGCATTTCCTTAGTTTAAAAAGGATTTTAATTCCGGTAAGTAAATGTCTGACACATTTATTGATCTTGGCCATTCAATATTAAATCAACTTCAAAGATTATTTAAAAATAATCCTAAATCAACAATTGAGATCAATTAAAACATGTAGATATGAGCTGTTATAAATGCAAAGAATTTGGGTCTATAATGTTCATATGTTGAAAAACATTCATCTAAAGTTAACCAAACTTTACTTACATTTCAACCAAACTTCAGATTATCTTAGTCTTTCCTTTAGGAACCAGAGGGTTAACAAAACAAATAAATGTAATTGTTGAAGAAACATTTATCAAAACACATTTATTGATCTTGGCCATCCAATATCAAATCAACTTTGAAGATTATTTAAAGATCATCCTAAATCAACAGTTGAGATCAGTTAAAACATGCAAATGTGAGATGTTATAAATGCAAGGAATTTGAGTCAATAATATTCGCATGTTGAAAAGCATTCATCCAAAGTTGGCCAAACTTTACTTACATTTCAGCCGAACTTTAGATTATCAAGGTCATATTCCTTTAGGGTTAACAAAACAAAAAAACTGTAATCGTTGAAGAAGCATTTATCAAAAGCTAGAACTCGATAGGCTTGTGCGCACAGAAAATACAATCGGAAGTTAGTTAGTGTTCCAATATGTTGAACAATTTGGTGGCCTGTACATCACCCGCCAAAACAGAGAACTCCAAGGTTTTGAGATTATGTCATTGGCGGACATTTTGGTTTGGGCTTCCAAAACCTGTACTTTTGCAGAATGGAGAATAAAAAGAAAAATATATTTCAAGTGGTAGTTTTGACTTGTGCGGTTATCTCTTTTTTGATTTGTTTAAGGACGGAGATTTGGCATCTTCGTGTCTTGGAAGTCCCTTTTTCAACCGCTTCAAGGTTGGATGTTGTACATACTCAGAATTGACGAATTTGTCATCTACAAGTTGAGATAACACATAATAAAGGTCACACATACTCATGAAATAAAAAATCAGCATATATTTAGTAACCGTAATCACAATATAAATTACATAATACCTATGTTCACACGTAAGTATATTGATAGTTGATACTACTAACCAAAGTGACGCAACTTTTTAGTGGCTGGATGTCAGGAAGGATTTTAAAAGAAAAAAAAAAACTTGCAAAATATCATCTATTCTGTCGATTAAACTGCTGCGGATTTAAAAATGAAGCATAAATTTCTATAAAAAATAATATACCATCTTCACTAAACTTTACACCATTTCATTTGATGTAGGGATGGGAATATTTAATTTAAATTTTAAGCCTGGCCATTTGCAAGAGTAAGATAAATATTTGAAAGGCACAACATCAAATTTTATATCCAACATATTAGAATTTATGTATAGAACTTTTAACAATGTATTGCAAATATAATGGGCCAATTTCGTAGTTTAATTATGTTTAAGGTCTAACCTGTTCCAGAAACATCAGCATCAGGTTCCATCTTGATACTACAAGAATCTTTCAGCATGCAATCATATCCTGATCGCTTCGTGGAAACAGCAACTATGCCAGGCTTCACCTTCTGTTCAGCGTCTGCACATTTACCTTTGAAAGGCTCCATATAACAGAACCTAAAATAGCAAGAGTTCATAATTAACTAATCCACAAAACAGGCAATCATATTTGCTTTCGTCGATATTGTTATTCTTCCTTTAATATTTCCAAAGATTATATTCTACAATATACAAAAAATAAATAAGCCAAAACATTTCATAAAAAAATAATGGTTCCAATGTTATTTGGAGCTAATGATGACTGCAGGGACAGTCACTGGCCACGACTCAAATCAACGATAGCAACAACCAAGGATGAACAATCAGGTTTTGGGGGATCCTGACATTGCAAGGAAATCCTGCACTTTAACTTCTGAAAAATTCAGGTCAATGCCAAACCTCTGGTGGCTGTTTGAATTTTTTAATCCCTCCCTTTATGATGATATTGACCAAGTCAACCATTAGAGTTCTAGAGTTCAGTGAAATTAAGAGAATCTGAGAAAAGGGCAATGTTTTGTTTGATTTTATCAAAATTGGAAACTTCATTCAGATTGAATACTGAATGATGAATCAATATTTATATGAATCATTATTTTTAGAGAGACAAGGAACTTGCAGAACTCAAATATTTAAAGCTATAAAACATGAGAAAATTTAGTAGATTTCAACCTTGAGGAAAAGGTTTTTTGTGAGGGGCGTGTATTGTTAGGATTAGAATATAGGATAGTTAGGAAAGTTAGTTAGTTTTTTTTTTTTTTTAAATCGGCAAATATTATTAAGCTAGGCTAGCACAAGGTGCACTAAACCCGCATAGGAGGAAAAAGAGAACACAAAAAGAGAGCCTTATAACAGCCGGCACCTCTCCACCAAGCAACAACTCAATAAAAAAAAACCCTATAGTCCTATTACAACAGAACAGGAACTAAAAATACAATTATAAGCATTAGTTAGTTGATTGATTGGTTAGAGAGTATCATATATGAGCACAAGAATACATGGATATAGGAGGAGGATTATTGAGTATTGTAAAGTTTTAGGAATAGACCAGTGGCTTTGTTGTAAAGGGGAAACCATGGAAGAGAGTTTTTCTCTCACATTCTTCCTATTTTCTCAATGAAAGTGTTTTTTCTTATCAATAAGAATTCCGGGTTCCTAGCACTACGAAACATGAGCCGCTATATAGCTGTAACACACTAATTATGATTATAGTTTCATTATTGAATTAATAATTTTAACCAATCAAAGAGAGTGTGTTGCTAGCATTTCTCTTAATAAGAATTATTGAAGTGCATTCTTCAACAAATATTTATAAATTAACAATGTCGTTATCTCTTGGTGTTTCCTTATAGTGTAATCATAATCAGATTTTAATCATTCTTTCCACTATTATTCCTTCCTCTTATACCATGATAGACATTAGAATTTGGATAGTGTCCAACTCATTCCACAAAACCGGTGAGAGATGTCTCTAACTCAACCTTGCAAAATAGAGTTGAAAGGTAAGCAATTCATCTCACAATAAAAACTAGTCTATATCACATCCAATGTGAGAATCTCAACAATAAGCTGATAGCCTATGTTGACTGATGAGAGCTCCAAATTTAGGGATCTCAGGAACAATTTCTCTTGAATAGCACAATTTTTTGTAAATGATACAAGAAATATTCAGATTCAATTCAAGCAATATGAATTTATATAAATGAGTGAGAGAGAGAGAATATTGCTTATACAATCAAGCAAAGAAAAATCAGTCACAATTTATTCAAACAGATATATGAATGTGAAATGTCTGTTAGCATACCATTGCATAGGCAACTCTCGGCTGTCAAAGGTGGGAGGCAACATTCTCCACTTTCTGCATTTGTCACATTGCACCCACTCACAATCTGGTTTGTAGACACAGTTGTCCTCATTGTCCTACGGAATAAATAAAATTAAAGTTCAGCAATCTTCCCAGGTAAAGGAAGAATAAGAGGACATGCACCATTCAAAATTTTAATTAAGTTACCGTTATCAAATTCAAATATTTGAAACAACCTAATATGATAAATTGGAAAGGCAGCCCACATTGAGAAAGCAACTTCAATTTAAAACAACATATTGATTTTAGTCCTAAAGGAATAACAAGAATTTGACGATCTTTCAGAAATGATAATAGAATTACCAAACTAAGTGAATCAAAATTATTGTCCCAGTATTCATCTGCTTTTTTCCCAAGCCACTGCTCAAGACATGCATATGCTTCACAGTCTTGGAATCCCTGCTTGTTATTGTGCACCCACACACGACCATCTTGATCATCCTATGCCAAAATGGAAATAAAGTACGGGATTTCAAATGTTGTGAAGATGAAAATAGCAATTGCTTATTACGTAAGTACTAAACATTTGGATTTAAGACTTCGATAAAATAATTTTATTAATAGTGATGATGATGAATCCTGTGACATAGATAGAGAATGGTTTTATGCAAAAAATAATTTCCCTTCTCAGAAGTACAACTCAGAATTAAGCCGACGTACATAGTAGTATCATTTGGGCCGATCGTACAAGCATATAAATGTTGCAAAAACATATTCAAGTACATACTGTTTCTTCATAAGTTTCAATTGATTTGTGGTAAACTAATTCTGTAATATGACATTGAGAATAATAACTAAAAATTAGACAATCTATATTTGAGTGTTACTCCAGCCAAAAAGTATGACATTTCACTATCCAGTTAACATACATACTATTCAAATTTTAATAATAACAAACCCACTGCAGATCTGTATAACAGAGGCACACCATATCATATCATTTGGGCAGATTGTAGAAGCAACAAATACATTTCTAAACCTAAGCAACAAAAATTAATAAAATTATCCGACCATGCCCATTATTTTCTCAAAGGTGCCAAATAGTTAAAATACATGTAAATCAACGCAAAAACAATATAGTATTGGAGTAAATGCAATCAAAGGGTAGATACCATTAAATTGGTCACATCCATGACACCAATTACACCCCGGCCCACATCTGCACTATGAATCATGCCACCAACTCTCTTGTAAGCCTATAAAAGTAAAGAAAAATAGTAATTATAAAATTTTAAATAAGGAGGAAATAGTTACAGTTTAATTCAAAAAGACAAAGTGCCAACTCTTAATTTCTATTATGAGTGGACTCCTGATTCTAATTAAGTGAGGAAACTAATCATGACGGTTACTAGACGTCTAGACCCAAAACCTTAATTAATTCAGGAAACAAATCAAGAAATATGAAAATCAATCGAAAGAAATAGTGAAAAGCCAACTCAAATATTTCAGGAGATGTGCATAGAAGAGCAGTGTTAGAATGATCATCAACCAAAAGAGTTGGTCGGTTTGTTGCACAACCAAAGGATAAAGGGACTCACTAGAATTATCGTCTCCACAAATTTCTCACCAGACAATTATAGACAGCGAGAACTATAAATTCTCCAACTTTAACGTTTAAGAGCTTAAACAAAAATTAGATATTCAAACCATGCCTAGTGTGTATTACAGCCATCTATTATTCATCAAGGCGTGACTCATAAGTAAAATAGGAGAGATCATTACTGTTATAATTAACTGTGGAAGGCTGGTACAAATCACAATAGTTGATTACAAATCGGTCATTTTTATAATACATTAAGGATTTCAAACTGAATTTGGGAAAGCCAAAGACAAAACTTCATTTAGGATAGCTGGCACCAAACTGCATTAGGGATAGGCAAGGTCAGACTTTATCCGAGATATTAATTCAGTGTGTATCTCACTGGTGAAATAGGAGAAATCACCATTGGTATTAATTCACAATAGGAGGCTTTTATAAAAGGCAATTGAATCACACCTAACCCTAAGTTTATGCTAAAACTGAACTCCAGGTTTGAATTAAATTATGAAACAAATCAAGATGCTAAAGAGAAAAAGAAGAGAAGAAAATGAGAGGACTATGACTGAATCCATGTGTCTACTCTAAGCTACAAAATGGAGCTATCATATACAGAAAACAAGCAATAAATAGAAGAACTTTTGGTTATCCTAGTTACTGTTATTGCTAAATACAAAACATGGTATAATTACCATATTCAGTAGATTGTAAACATCTAATGGATTTATTAGATATTACACTATTATTTCTTTCCTATTATCAGGCTTTCATAGTTTCCTTAGATAGCCTAGGCTAATTGATTTGATTTCAGATATCTTTGGATCACGTTTCTCTTTGCTTCATGTATGTGTGTGTAGATACACCTGTAAATCCCATATGATTGTAAATACTCAGATTCAATTCTTCCTATCTATCATTGGCCCTCAAGTTGGAGAATAAAGGCAATACACACAAACCTTGTTATACATTACTCTTATCAGAGGACCTTACAAAGATTTAGTAAAATCATCATCCTGTTAATCTTTGGCACCACGTGAATACACAGAAAATTGGTGAACAAAGTATTAAGCCAGCTGAGGGGCACTTCAGTGCACCCGACATTTTCACAACAGCATGCAGCTCACCCAATATCTTGGATGGATACATTTGGAATGCCTGGATCTTAAGTAGCCTTTTGTGTAACAGACATAACAAAAACATATGAATTTTGTTCAGATCTGTATTGATGGTGGAACAAAAAAAGGACACAAGGTAGAAAAAAGGGGCACATTTTGTTCATGTTTTATTCCATGTGCCAAAATGTTATCCTAGGGACAAACAATACCCAAAAGTCCAAGATCTACGTGTCTTGGGTATCCCATCTACATTTGAATGCTTATTAATCAGCCACAAGATCTTGAGTTTGATGTCTTGATCAGGCTATGTCACATATCATAGTCTAACAATGGATTCCAAGCCCCTTAATAGCTACAAATATACACCAAGGGCTAAATCCTTACCTCAATTAGGCGACCATGCCAATACAAAAACACTCCACAGCTTGCTTGATCCCATTCTAATTGACTAAATCCTAAAATCAATTCAACTGGCCTTCCCAAGATGTCACCAGTTACAATAATAGTATTAGTGAGGAAATTTGCCAGTGGTCGACTTTTAACCTAAGCAAAGATAAAACAAACAATTAGAATTAAAGATTGAAGGGCAGAAGGAACAAAATTTTCATTCTGGTTCCATTGACTTTCAAGAATGGAATTACCAGTTTCCTTTGAACAGATATCTTCATTCGTGGAACTAAGAAGATGACTTCCAAATAAGCTCGTAATGAGTAATCCAGAGGAACCTGAAGCCACAAGAAATATGAAAAAGCAGGTATAGTTTCAATTGCTAATCATCTCATAAAAGCAAAAGAGACACCAAACCTTTTGATTAATTTGGCCTAGACGAGCACGACTCCTCTTGCTGCGGATGAAAATGTCACCTTGGTGAAAAGAACTCCCACCTTTCAATCCGTCATGCCACTCTAGGCAACACTCTGAACCCCATTCATCCAAGTTCCATATATATATTTGGGTTCCCGTACCACCACAAAACAGGGCTGCCTTTTCACCGATAAGATATTTATTAAACGGTGAGTTATCTTGAATAGCTTTCAAATTGAATTTGGCTAAACTCTCAGACTGGGCAGATGGGTCAACTTCCATTTGTTGTCCTTGCCGGCAGTAACTAACTATCGGAATCTCTATATTCTACAATAAAACATTTAAATGAAGATACATTAAAAATTAAAACAATAGTACCAACACAAAGTGTCGTCCCTTATGTCTTCAGTATAATTAAAAGAAAATGCAGGTTGTGTAACGTACATCCTTGCCTTCATTCAGCGATTGTGAAAGAAAAGCAATAGATCTGGAATTAGCAGTCTGGGTTAAAACAAGAACATCTCTGCCAAGCCTCATTGCTCCTGTCTATTGTAGGGGAAACAGAAATGAACAAAAATTCAAAATTTCACTGTACCAGTACAATACAGGTGTGACTAAAGATATATTATAGTTTATATTTATTCCAATTCAATATGAAACAAAACAAGATCATGAATTAAAAGTATCTTATTATATATGTCTTCCTTGTAACATCAGAAATACAAAATCAAAATAATAAAAAACAAACTAAAAAGTAGATGGCATATGAGCTTCAATGACTAATGTTTTATTAGTATTCTAAAATTACAAAATTACAAATAATATGAAAAAAAGCAAATATTCCAAACATGACACTTAATATGAAACGAAGAGGGTAGTTGCTAAATCAGAGAGAGCCCTTTATAGACTATGATAGATGTCGAAGACTATTCGAGAAGTTACACTAGCTTACTGTATAATATTTGTTGTTATTTGTTAGTGTTGTGTGTTAATTCCTTAATTTTCATTAGAATAGTCCCTCGGATGCAATGACTCGAATCTTGAGATAAATCAAAGAATCTCTGGAAAATAAGTAATTTATAAGAACATAGGTCCACTAATAGTGTTTCGCATACAAATGCAGATTGGACTAGATGCTACAATGATCCGCAATAAACCTCTAATGGGTGAGATGCCCCAAAGATATGGGAATCTTACTTTTCTTAAAGTGCGAGAAGCAGGATGTTGTTGCTTTATCCATTAGGCGAACTATCAAGCTAGGACTCTTGCTACATGTGAGCTTATTTGGTTGCAGCAACTTCTATGCGAGTTAAGGAATTGAAAATTGGAGCCCATGTGTATGATATGTGATAATCAGACAGCAGTACATATTGCCCTCAATCCGGTCTTCTTTTATAAAACTAAACACAAAAGATTGCTTGTCATTTTCTCTGCGAGAAGATCTTTTTAGGCGAGGACGTTACACTATTTTGAATTCTAATGGTGAGCCAGTGGATATTTTCACCAATTCACGGGCCCAAGGATAACTTATATATGCTAAGGTTTACACATGTGTCATATATGCACCAGCTTGAGGAGTGTATATTGGTTTTTTATCCTTCCTTGTAACTATTTTTCTGATGCAACTATTAATTACGATAAGTTAGAAAGTATGTAGCTTGTACTTACTAAGTTACTAGATTAAATGCCTATAATCAATGGATTCCAATTGTATACTTGTAACTTATAAATTCATAACGCTGATAGTTAATCTCTCAAGAAACTTGGTATCAAATTCATTTTCATTATTTTTTTATTGAAATTCAACCTCATTTTCATATTCAAATGTCAATATTAATAACAACAATCACGAAAAAACTATCTACGCCAAAGATAAGAGAAACTCTTGTGAAAAAAACTAAGCAAGCAAAACAAAACTTAACAAATCATTTTAACAAAACTTATAAAAAGAATAACCAACAATAAAAAAAACTCCTACAGACAAAAAAAATTAAGCACATTCACAAAGATACCCTTTCATGATATTTATCATTGGCTAATCTCATTTCATATGTCTGCTAGCACTGATGAAGGGTATTATAGAAACAATGGCAATAAATACAGTGAAGGTGGTTGAAGATTGCTTATATTTGAGAGTAAAAAATGTGAATATTTTTGTTTATAATCGAGATTAGAGGGAGAAATAAACTACATAACGAAGAGAACTTGAACTGGTAAAAAACAGCAAAAGCAAAAGAAAAAAACAAGAATAAAATGCAAAAGCAAACAACACCCTCCAACTATTTGAATATACATCAGTGGTAGCCCACAAAAATTACATTGACTAAACGCGAAATAGAAGATAAAAGACATTTATGCAAATCATGTGCACCAAAAGGCCAAAATTAAGTTAAAAAACACGTGGGCAAGGAAAAAAAGAGTATGGGAAGAAAACTACCTTGAATCCAATACCGAATCTACCAATTTGATCCTTATCATCATAACCAGATTGTTTGTGCCCGAGAGATACCATTTTTATAACCTCTTCATGGTTCATCCCTTCACCATCATCAATTACTGACAGCATAGGTACATCCTTCCCAGACTTTTTCAACTTTATCATTTCAACAAAAATATCCATCCTGTTGCATCAACATCAAAGGAACAATATGTAGCTTTTTAAGTAGATAGTCCAGTTACATAGATAAGAATGGAAACTCGATATATGCTATTTACTACATATCAAACAGCCACATTTTGACTTCGTAACCATAAGTGTGATAATATAGATAAGAATGGAAACTTGAAATGCTGGGTGATTATCTCTGTTAGAGCATATATAAAATATCTCAGAATATCTTTGAGATTATGTTAGAATATCCTAGTTTATCTCCTAAACCCAGTTTCTATTATTAGAGTATCTTAGATTATCTCCAAGGAGTAGTTTCCATGTTATGTCATTATCATGACTTGTTTCCGGATTTTCCTTTATATTTAGGATAAGGATTCTTATGTTGTGTCCCTATAAAAAGAGGTTAGTGATTAGTCTTTTTAATCAAGTTACTGCAAAGTTAGTATCAAATCATTATAATCATATCAAACCATACTTATATTTCTTCTTCTTATTCTTCTTTTTTTAATCTAAAACTCATAACATCAACAGTCTTCTTTTATCATCAAATCAAAAGAACCAAAACCCTTCAAAAACAGTCCTTAAATCACAGCCATTCACAATTTTTTTTAAAAGCAGTCACAAGAAACACATGACAAAATCCCCACAGAACCAACTCCAAGGTGTGAAGATTGATAAATTTATTAATACTCCTTAAAACTTTCAACCTCAAACCAAAAGCCTTACCAAGAAAAGTTTTAGGTGTTAGAAAAATACACATTATTGATAGCAAGTTTGGTAACAAGGACAAAAACAGGACAACAGTGGCAGAAAAAAAAAACATAAACCTACTTAGTTGCTTTGGCATCCCTTGAGTTATCAACAAGCTCAGCTATTCCACCAAAAATCCATCCAGAGTGAGCCTGGCCAAGTGTTTTCAAGTAACTTGGGTCTATTTTTACAGAATTTTTCCCATGCAGTCTATCCTGCATCACACGTGATTGACTTCCGCCACAAGTTTCAGATGTAAAATGATTTGCACGATCTTCCTCGGGAGGGAACTTAGGATGTGAGGAGCTGACATCTCCACCATTTGATGGACCTCTTGCCTTGATAGTATCGTGTCCACCTCGTTCCTCAGCTAAGTGTGAACCTGGTAACGAAGAATCTACTACAATTACTTTCATTCACGGAAGAGGCAAAGGCCAGGCTTAAATAAATATTTTCATAGACTTCTTTTTTATGCATAAAGAAATTCCAAACCAAAGTTGCAAAAACGATCATTAACTTCAGAGGCAAACATTAAAAATACAACTTAATAATTCCATAAACCTAAAGAATAAATGTTCATCAATTATTAAGATGCATGCCCATTCTTTTTTGCATGCAAAACATTATGTTTGTAATGTTTTCATACCATTTGCATTGACTAGTTATAAAATAAGAATGAAAACAGTGAGCTGTAGATGGCAAACCTGATTCACAATCTCTTGGACGAGTACATATACTGCCTATTTGATATGCAATATTAACTGTGCTTGATATAGATACTATAGGAGGAGGCAAAATGTAAAACTTGTACTGCTCAAAGCATGTAATAGCAACCTGGAAAACAGAGTCTTATTGATTCCAGTTCAACTACTCAAAAGAAGAAAGCAAAAGCAATGAGGGAAAATATACTAGTTTTACTCTATTTGTTAATCATGGATATATCATAAAAGGAATGATATTTGGACAACCAATTGTAAACAACTTTAGTGACAACCTTTTTACCTCTCTTCTTATTGGACAATAACAATAGAGAGAAAAAGGGAGAGAGAGAGAGAGAGAGAGAGTAAAAGTACAATGAGAGTATGAGAGAGTTGTCACAAGTTGTTTAAAAATGATTGTTCGAATATCATTTCTCATATCATAAATGTTGGCACTTACAGAATAAGGCAAAAAGGTTCAGTGATCTTGACAACCAAGAGACAGACACAACAACAACAAAAACATAGTTAAGGAAACTGGCACATAATTTTTAAATTTTTACAATTTAATAGTTACAGCACCATCTAAATGAGAATATAACCGACACATCACTAAGCACCAGAAATTGATTCGCGCCTATGTCTTGTAAATTTGTAGGTGTATATTGTTCAATGAATCCATATATAGTTCATTGACAAAAGGGGGAGTCTCACTAATAACAAGAATATGACTAGAACACATGGTGAAAAAAACACCAAACAATTGAATAAAAAACATTGCCATAAGAACTGCCACAATATCATCATATCAGTGATCATTAGCCGCTATAAAAGCCATAGCTGGACTTTAGTCTCCTACTTCGAGGCATAATTGGTCCTGATATACATAAGTAATCTATAAAACTTAAACTACTTAAATTACTTCCAAACTATGTTTTGTAAAGAAAAAAATTTAGGCTGGAAAAATAAAATTTTATACCATATCATTTTTGTGCAGGAAATTCAGAAACTTTCCCCACTCATTCCTGTCACGTGAACAGTTTGGAGCAGGTGCTACTGAAAACTGCGGCAATGCAGAAATATCAACTAGCCTTTTCTTTTTAACAATTGAATCTATGTTCAATTCTTGTGGCCTGCAAAAAAAAAATCAGGTTAATATACTCATTAATAAATAGAGCACACTAAAAAATTTGTTTGTCTCATTATAAAATACAGGTAATAACATAACAAGTTCTTCAAACTTAATATACAACCCATACAATTCAGTAGGAGGACTTGAGAACTTTATGTCGCATATCAGTTTCCAGTCTTTTTTAAGGCTAAGGGCCATGCTCATCTGCATAAATTCAGTGCAATAAAAATTAGCTTTACTAAAAAATCTCAGAAAGTTAAGCTTGTAAATGTAGTATGTGTTTGGTCTGGCATTAGGTTTGACGCAACTGTGCAGTGAAAGAGAAGCTAGGAAATCGATCTTCACAAAATCATGGTAAACATAGTATTGGGACGTGATTATTGACATTATGACGCGGAATCAAGCATTGCAGTATTCTTCTTCTGAACAACAAGGATAGTGATGATAATATTGATAAAAAATAAAAAATGCACCTCTTTTTTCAACTTACAAATTATGATACACGGACACGGACACAGATACCGGACAATACATGGACACATGACACTTCAACACTAATAAAACTTTGAGAAAATAACATAATTCAATGTAGTCACATGTGTCGGTGTCACACATGTCTGTCTTCGATCACATGTGTTGGTGTCAGACACGGACACGTCTCAAACATCAAGACATGTCTTCGATCACATGTGTCTGTGTACACTAACAGGTGTCGGACACCGGGATATGTCTTCGATCAGAAGTGTCGATGATGCAGAGCTCACAATTGAACCTCAAAAAAGTTATAAAAAAATAAAATGAAAACCTATCATATTGTACCATAATCACTACATTCATCTTTTCCGTGAAATTAAAAATGCTAATGTTCACAGGCAAAGTTGATTTTGAATATTTTCCATGTCTATTCATATTCCCAAATACAGCACAAGCAAAATTTAAGTAAACAACAACAACAACAAAATTGCACAATGCGTCACGAATTTCTCAAAAGTGAAAAATCTAATCGAAGAAAAACAAAATTGCAGAAGTAGACACGCAACTTCTATGAAAACGACACAAAAAAACTATGAACAGAACGAAAATAAAAAAAATTCTTAAACTTGCATAGTTCATCGAAGAGTAGAAATTGCAATGTAGTGAACAAAAATAGTAATATTTGACGAGAATCGAAAAGTTTATACGCAAAATAACAAGAATAAAGAATGATAATAGTAGTAATGATGAAGTAAGTTTGATATTGGAGAATGGAGGAAGAAGAGGAAAACCTAGAAATGGAGTGAAGTGTGAGAGTGAGAGAGAGAGAGAGCGACGACGTTTGGACCGAAACCTTGAAGACGAAGGCAGCGAAGAGTTTGTTACACGAGAGTGTAGGGAGAAATTGAGCACCTTAATATACGGTCCGCGTATTTCTTTTTGTCGTTTCCTTCGTACTGAGTCTGTTTCCGTAGGCCTAATTCTTATTTAAGAAAAAAAAAAAAAAACTGGACTTTTGACCGTTCCGACGAACGGGTCTTATCGACCATAATAGAGAACAATGAATAATTTTTAATCTGTAAAACCATGGGTCGATCAATAAACGCAAATTAAATTATTAGAGATACAACATTACAATCAAATTTGTCTTATTATGTCCTTCAATGACACTTGAATCTTATCACATTTTACATTTTAGTTTTGAAAAACTAATCAATCAAAAAAACTGTTATTTTATTTCATCACAATATATTATTGGGGCATTATCTTCTCACTTTTTTAAAAAAAATTATAAAGAAAAAAGATAAAAAGAATACAATATTATACTGTTGCACCAGTCAATTTTATTTATTACTTTTATAGTTAAACATCAAAACTTGACTTGTAATAATTGTTTTAAATTTCACTTACGTGAAAAACAAAGTCACTTCAATTAATAGAATTTCTAAATTACACGTATAACTCTAAAAAGAATAATTACACTTAAATATTTACTAAAAGTAATAATATATTTTTCCAATCAAATACATATAATATCTGCATATATCATAGAATTTAATAATAGAAGAGATTATACAATGTATTAATTATTTTGAAGATGTGTGCTTGGTTGAAGAGTTGTGTATTTTTCAAAGGGTATAACAATAGATGTAATTTAATGCAGTTCATGGTTCCTAACAAAAAGATTTAAATTTCAAATTGAAAGGAAATACATAATTATGGTTAGCACTTAGTAATTAATGCAGATCATTTTGAGGGAATTTTCTAGGTTTAGTTGTTGCAAACCTAATAAGATTAAAGAGTAAAAGATTTGTTAGGTTAAATCGTTGCTAACCTAATGCAGCATTTTAGAGGAAAATTATTAGGTTAAGTTGTTGCGAACCTAACAAAATTAATAAATAAGGAACACAGTTTAGGATTTGTTACATATAGCCGAGTTTGCATGGAAATTAGGGTAGCCAAGTTTGCATGAAAATTAGGGTATTTTGTGTGTAAACGTATTAAATAAGTGTACAACAACTTGTCAAAAAAAAAGTCTACAAAAACAATAGATATATACAAACGATGACACAACAGAACATGAATGAAAAGCTCATCAGTAAGGAGAAATATTAGAGATTACTGCATTTTAGAGGAAATTTGTTAGGTTGCTGCAGACCTAACAAAATTAATAAATAAGGATATTCAACTTAAAGTTGGATCTATACTTTTATCGACTTGAATAGAAAGATAGAATATGATGACCACCAACATAATGTATCATAGTTTGGGACATAATCAATTCAATTGATAAATCAAAAGATTAGTCTTCGTGGTTTAACGGAAAAAGAAAAAAAAAGTATAGAAATAACAAGGGAACTTATGAGAAATTAAAAAACAACAAATTTCAATATTATAATAATAATAATGATGATAAAAAAAAATAAATGAGTTAATTTTCTAAAAAAAAAAAGAGTCAATGATGGATTCTAGGATGAGGACTCAATTAAGTCCTTCACGGTGAACCATGAATAAAATAAAGTTAGATTTAATCAATGGTTAGATTTTGTTGAAAATTAAAAAGGAGAACAACTTTACATTGCCACACAGAATCACGTCCTTTTCGTTTTCCTTTTTTCTTCCCCATATAGTTCCATTCTAACCAAAAATGTTGTACAAGATGGTTGCTGCCATAGATTATTTTAACCAAGACATATTACAACATAATGATTTAAGCCTTAATCGAATGTGTGCAATGAAAATATGAACTTGCACTACTTTTTATTTTTAATAAGCATTTATGCATCTCGAAACATTGTGACTATACCATACATTTATCCTTACCGTGTTTAATTGGTTGAGCAAATTTAAGTTGCAATTTGCTGCCGCGACCACACCTCTCTCTCTACAAAATTGATTCACGACCCTCCTTTATTTTATTCAAATTCATGCATAAATGATTTGATAATTTAAAAAATAAACCTCTCATCTTCATAATTTCAATGAGAATAATGAAACATGAAGAATTTTTAATTAAAAAATGAATCAAAACCTCTCTCAACAACAATTTCAGATATTCCATGGTTCTCTTCATTATAACATTTAAGTTGGAAAGATGCACAACTTGTGAACTCTCATTTAATTATATGAAGAAGGGAGATGGGCTTAAGCAAATATGGTCACTAATCAGGGGATGGAAAAAGGTGAGAGGAAGATGGGAGAGAAGAGACAAGAAGATCTAGTGCATAAATTTATGTATTTGATTGATCTAATGGCTCTTAATTACTGTTTACAATGGTTCACCGGTGATGGACTTAATTAAACCATCACCCTAGAATTCACCGTCAATAGCATACTTTTGTCTAAATTATGTGAGGTCTTGTCATTATATAGTCCTTGGTTGTATCAAAATTTCAAAAACATTTTAAATATCTCTTTTATTTGTAATTTTATTGACTAACGAAATACTCAAATGAGTACTAAAATAATTAAATATGCACTTAAAGATGTTTCACAATTTTGATACATTAAACCACCGTAATAATAGAGTTACACATATTCATAGACTAAAATACCTATTCACAAAAAATTACATATTTACAAACGCACATCTTTTAGCAAAACAAAGAAGTTAAAAAATAAAAACCCTATCATATTGTACCATAGTCCCTGCATACATCTTTCCCGAAAAGTAAAAAATGCCAAATGTTCACATGCAAAGTTGATTTTGAATACTTCTAATGTCTATTCATATTCCTCAAGCACACAGTACAAAGAAAAGTAAGAAAACAAAATTAATTGCTCATCACGTCACGCTTTTCTTAAAAGTGAATATTTACAAATCGAACTAAAATGAAATTGCAGAAGTAAACGCCGCAACATCCATCAAAATGAGGAAAATGCAAAAAAAGAAGAAATAAAAATAGAACGAAAATATTATTTTTTTTTATCGAACTTGCATTGCAACGCAGTGAAGAATAATAGTAACATTGGATGAAAAATCAAAGAGATTTTTTTTCGGCAATCGAAAATCAAAAAGTTAATGTGCAAAATAACTACAAAAAAAAAACAATGATAATAATAGTAATAATAATGTGAATTTTTCATTCATATATTCGAAAATGAAGCAAGAAAATGAAAACCTAGAAGTGTGGTAACGAGAGAGTGTGTGTAAGAGAGGAAGTTTGGGGGAAACCTTGAAAACTAAGGTAGTGAGAGAGTTCGTTACGTGAGTCTGAGAGTGAGTGAATGGTGAAATAGAACAACTTGTAATACTAAAATGTTTTTTTTTTTTTTTTAAGGAAATGCTACAAAAATCAACTATGGTCAGGTTTAGCGGATTCAACTATACTTTATACACTCCAATAAAAATATATATAATTAATGAGTGAGTTGGCCAGTTAAATAACTGAGTTCCTTTAAGTACTTTGGTCACGGACTCAATTTCTGACTAATATGTATGAAAGAATATTCGTTGAAAAAGGTTAGTCTCATAAGTTGATTTTTGTACTTCGAATGAATAGTCTCTGGCTTTTAGTTGGGGATATACCTAGGAAAGAAATATAGAGTTAATGAGGGGGATCTTCTAAGAAATGAATGAAAAACATGTTTTTTTTTTGTCTAATAGTCTGGTGGTTATAAATTCATCAAAATGAATAAGTAGGATGTCTGGGGTTCGAATCCCAACCCCTGCATATAATGTGCAACGTCACTGCCAACTGAGTTAAGCTCATGGGGACAAACATGTATTTATTAGTACATTAAAAAATATGTATTTGAAGCTTTTTTTTAGGTTTAATTGCAGTTTTGCTCCTCCTATTTTTTTTTATCTTTTTGTGGAATTGATCCCCCTATTTTAAAATTCGACAGATTTGGTCCCTCGGTTATATTTTTAATTAAAAAAAGGTGATGTGATAGGTTTTAAATATCATGGTATATGATATGAAGATGAGAAAATATCAATGTCGGTGAATTCGTAAGAAAGTTTTCTTGAAAACGTTATTTAAAATATGTTATATCATCATATTTTAGACAAAAATATTATGTAGAAGGACCAAAACTGTCGAATTTTAAAATAAGAGACCAATTTTATAAAATGATGAAAATAGAAGGACCAAAACTGGAAAAAAAAATGACAATATCAAAAATTGGAACAAAAGAGTTATTATGCCTTCAAAGACAATAATTGCTACATCTTGATAAGTTAAAATTGTTATAGGTTTTTCTCCAACCATTGCTTTGAGAAAGTTTCAATAATCAATGGAAAGAATGAATTGTTTTGTCATACAGTAATGTCACACCAAAATTGGTTCGTGTTATCTTGTGGGTGTAGTATGAATGATTAAAGGGTGTTGTTCTACTATGCAAATTTTCACTTCATACTGGTTTGTATCAGGGATCCGTCTGAATTTAGGATTGCTTATCACAATCACATTCTCCCACTCCATCATCCTGTATTCCCATCTTATCTGGAGGGTACACCAGAGAGATGGCAAAGATTTTCTTTCTTCTCCTTCATCTTCTTGTGCTTTAGACTTAACATTAGGTGTCTAATATTTTGTTGTAATAAGCTTTTTGTTAATGTAAATGTATTATGAATTATTAATCAAATAATAAAATGTGATGACTTCTTGCCAAATTATATTATACCACTTTAAATTATGAAATTTTAATATCGTAATGAAAAATTTGAGTAAATATGATTCATATGTTATTATAATCTGAAAACATCAAATACACTTTCGATTATAAAATTCGAATGAGGCTAAAATAGTACATGTTAGTTAGGGAGTGTGTGAAAATTGAATAGGGTATGAAAATAATTTATCCATTTTTTTAGTTTCATTTTAGATAGGCCCAAAATGTTTTGTTTTGGGCTTGCAGTTACTAAACTTAGAAAATTGCTTTTCTTACTTAAAAAACTTCATATTGACACATGTAAATGACCTAAAAGTCCCCAACGGTAGTTAACTACTGTTGGGAAAACCGACAGCAGTTAATTGCCGCTGTGACTGTAACTCAAGAACGCAGAAACTCCTCTTTCTGGTTACAGACACATGCAAGTTTCACTCCAACATAATTAAAAAATCACTCAAACTTCAATTTGCTCGAAAATTAACCAAATTTCACCAATTAATCAAGTAAGTTATATTCTTCATATTTATAAGCAATGTAGTTTGTTTAGGGTTTTATTTTACATATTTTTGAGCAAAATGGTAGTTTCACATTAGGTTAGAAAATTGAAAATTAAGCATGATTTAGATGTTTTAATGTATTGTTTATGCTGGAATTATTGTTTAGAGTAAGTGTAGGTACAATGTAGTTGTTTAGATGTTCAAATAACACTAATTGTGCTCCTAATTTAGAATGCACATAAGTTGTTTGATGAAATGCCTAAGTGAGAAAATGTTGCTTTTTTTGTGTAATTTTTTTGCAAATATGTTCAATTTTATAATGTATGTATGGTATAATTATTATAAGTTTGCATTTTTGCTTTTTTTGGAAAGTTTGATTAGTTTGGACATAATGATGTAATAACCATATTTTGAGCATAATGATATGATGATTAGTTTAATTAGTTTGGATTTGTGTGTTATAGTGTATATATCTATCAAATATCAATCAAAGGTAAAGACATTGTTTGAAATGTATAATGTGTGATATAATGATTAGTTTGGATTTGTGTGTTATAATGTATATATTGTGATATAATGATTAGTTTGAAATGCCTAAATACATTGTCCACTTATTTGTGTTTTTTTAAATTTGCTTTGTACAGATATGGCTAGGGAGGAGGATGAGCAGCAACGGCTTATTAGAGATGTGAGGATGCGCAAAGGTAAAGACGCGAGTACCGTTAGCGCTCGGAGAGAGAGGGTGGATAAAAACCCGTATGTGCCAAAGACTCGGAGGCGTAGGGACGCGAGGCCAGGTTTAGAGAGCTCACAGTCACATATGGATTACTCCTCTCAGGTGGTTGATCTGACATCAGCGCATGATTATGCTGTGTCTGAGGAGGGTTTTGCTGGATATGATCGGATGGAGGAGGAGAGAATGTTTTATCAGCCGCAGGACGAGGCAAAGGATGAGGAGGTGGCAGATGATGATGAGGCGCCAGAGGATGTTGTGGCGGATTATCTTGAGGCAGATAATGTAGTTCCTGAGGGTGAGCCTGAGCCTCAGACTCGGCGGCGACGACGTCGTCGTGTTCCGTTGCTACCGCCATACCCTGTTGGAGGGCCTCCCTTTCCTGGAGGTCCTGAGACCACGGCATTGTTGCCCGACTACGCGAAGCACGTGGCGAACCCTCTTTGGGTGAACCATCATAATATAAGTGTTTAAATTCTATAAAATTCTTTAAATGCTTTAAAGTGATTAAAATTAGTAGTGTAAGTGTTTAAATTCTTTAAAGAATGTAGCGTAAGTGTTTAAATTCTTTAAAGAATGTAGCGTAAGTGTTTAAATTTTTTAAAGAATGTAGCGCAAGTGTTTAAATTTTTTAAAGAATGTAGCGTAAGTGTTTTAATTTTTTAAAGAATGTAGCGTAAGTGTTTAAATTCTTTAAATTTTGTAGTGACAATGTCTTAATTCATTTGATTTTCAGATGTGGCATGATGGGGAATATAAGTGTGTAAATACAGGGGAAAATGTGAGAGAGCTTCATATACCGGAGAATAGATTGAGGTGGTTTTGGGATCCTGTCGAGGCGTCTGACTTACATAATTTGATATACACCAGGTATTCTAGTGTGACTCATGCTATGATACGTGCTCTATGCGAGAGGTGGCACACAGAGACCAGTAGTTTTCATTTACCTGTGGGGGAGATGACGATCACTTTGGACGATGTGTATAATCTCCTCCACATTCCTATTTAGGGCCGCATGCTGGACCGTGACGCGACAATGGATCGGGACCGTAGGCTTGATTTGATGATTAGGTTGTTGGGTGATGAGTAAAACCGCAAGTGCACGGTTCTACCGAAGTAGTAAAAAGAGTATCGTTCCGACAAGGAGTCATGAATTCAATTAACTTTTAATATTGATTAGATGAAAGTTTCAAAGGTTAAAAAGTTTGGATTTTTAATTAAAAGAAAATAATAAAAATAAAAGCGCCTTGGGATTATTGGTTCATCTAGATGACAAATCCTTCACAAAACAAACCCTAAACCTAAACTTTATATTCGACCTACTTTCTAAAGACAAGTTTCTCTTAAGCATATCAAAGCTTCTTTCGAAGTGCAGTGAGTGTGTTCCTCTAGCAACCACGCTTATTCTCATGGTTGATTGCTATTAGAATCCTTGAAGAACGAAACTTTATATGTCTAAAGGTTTGCTAGACTATTCTCATGTTTCGCAACCCTTGTCTAATTTCACTTGTTTCAATATCAAAGCTCTGTTGTCGCTTTATGAATTGATAGTTGAGATGATGAATTAACAAATACTAACCCTTCGTTGTCGCTTTATGAGTTTGGTATTTGTTAATTCATTATAAAAATGGTGAATTAGATTAGAAAGTACATTTATATAAAATTAGGGTTTATGGCTTGGTTTGGTTAGGATTATGCCATTAGACTTATCCAACAATCCCAAGACAAGAAGAGTCTACTCACTAACGTTCCTAGTAGACATAGAAGAGAAGAAAAAGAAGAAGAACATAAAATAAAGGTGAACTTTTATTCAAAGAAACAATTGTCACTTATTATTTCCAAGAACGAAAGATGATTTGTTGTGATAGCTAGCTATTCTATTTGTAGTCTACAATGACTTAAGCCCTAAGAAATAAAACACTAGAATGTTCCACAAGAAACTACGGGCTTTTAGGTCAGAAGTAAACTAATAGGTAGCTTGTTTGGGAAGCAGAAAAGCAGCAAAAGGAGTTCTGTGAGGTGGCACGGCCGTGTGGCTAGTGGCACGGGCCGTGCCAAGCTTCTGACTTAGGGGATGTCATATTTTTGTACCGAATCTTCGTATTTTCAACCCGAATCAGCTCCAAACCCCTTTCTTTTGCCCCAAGACTTAATCTTTAGATTATTTGTTCCTGAAATATAATAACTTGCAATTGAAGTAAAACAATTCTAAAAAGAAAATAATATTAAATAAAACGAAATCAAATCTAAATAAAACGGACTCAAATAATATATTAAAAACACTAATTTATTGACTCATCATTGGGCATGTCAGAATGATGCTCGTGCTGAGGCAAGGACTGAGTATGCTGGTCATATCAGTTATCCCACACTGAAGCGGCTTTATGAAGCCCACCTGACTGAGCCTAGACGGTTAGAGGACCCACAAACGAGGGAGGAGATGCAGGAGAGAGGCAAGAGGAGACAGTGGTGTGTGAGGAGTTTTCTTCTATATCTCGCCGGTAGTTCGCTGTTCACTAACAAAACGAACAGACACGTTAACTTGATATATCTTGATTGTATGGCGGACTTGCAGGCGATAGGGAAGTGGTCATGGGGAGGGATGACCTTAGCTTACCTGTACGATTATCTGGATGATTCTGTTCGTTTGAATAACATAATGATGGTTGGTTGTACGATTCTTCCTATGGTAATAATTTAATATTTATCTTCATTTATTTATGAATTTATTTTATAATTTTTATCATCATGTTAGATTATTTTTTCCTAAGTTCGACTATATTTATTTAGGATTTAATTTAAATATTTATGTGAAGCTTTTATAATGTATTAGATTTATTTAATATTTAACTCGAATACTTATTTTTGTGTATTATTTTTTTGTTGCATGGATGAATTTTGGAGCATTTGCCAGGTCCGTACCCAAGGAAGCCTTACATGAAGTGGAAAAGGGAGAGATCATGTGTTGGGAGATTGCTTACTAGTAGGGGGCGTGTAGATGTGCAACATTACCGCCTACTTTTAGATCGCTTGGAGGTGGATGATGTGAGGTTTTCTACTTATGGTGATCACAGAGAAGTGCGCCCTTTTTACCTTCTGTGCACTTACTCGGGATGGCTGATGTGCGGGAAGGAGAGGGTGTACCGTCATTTACCTGAGCGGGTAAAGAGGCAGTTTGAGTATGTACAGGATGTTCCCAGACATCCGTCATCTGTCGCTCAGATGCCTACGCAGTTGCTGACCACTGTGTTGCTAGACGCTCAGGCGTGGTTCTACCCTGATTGGGTACATAGGTGTCAGAGACCATGGCATCATGACGCTGGCTAAATGGCTTGGTATGCCAAAGTCTCTCACCCTCGTATTCTCCCACCTGATGAAGGATCTCCTTCCAGGTCGGTGAACGTGGAGCAGATCATTGAGGAGGAGCATGCCAGAGAGATGCCTGACACATTGACGATCATCTGGGATGTGGTGCATATAGCTGATGATATTGTGGCCAAGAGCGACGAGATGACTAAAGAGGAGATTGTCCAGGAAGTGATGCGGATAGCCAATATTGGTCGCCCTGTCCATACGTATCAGATTGCCAGGCGGCGCAAGAGGCAGAGACATGGTAGGCATCAAGGTTGATTATGATTAGGCTTGACTATGATAGTGATGTATTATTATGACATGTTTCGTATATTATCGCATTTCTATGACGTTTTCATACGTACCTTTTATATTATTTCTTGTGTTTTAATTTTATCCTGTTAAATATTATTTCATACATTTTATATTCATGAATTTGCAATTGGATGGAAAAAATTTGTTTATCATGTTAAGGATGAAAATCTTGGATGAATTTGTTTAAGTATGAAAATTTTGGTTATGAAAAATGGAAGGTGAGCTGCTAGAAATGAAACTAAACACGCAGCGACAGTTAACTACCGTTGGCATCAGCGGCAGTTAACTGCCGTTGGCGCCAACGGCAGTTAACTGCTGCCGGTTTCCCCAACGGTAGTTAACAACCGTTGAAGGGTTTAACGTAATTTACATGTGTCAATATGAAGTTTTCAATGTCAGAAAAACAATTTTCCTAAACTTACATTGTTTGAATTTGATTTTGAAAAATGCTCTTCTCCCAACAAATTTTGCTCATTCCTAACCAAACTTCCGAAAATGCCCCTGACGTGAGTTAAGTCATGTATGTGTTAACCTCAGTGTGCCTTAACTCATGCATGAGTTAACACTTGCGTGAGTTAACTCACGCTGTGTCCGTGCAAAAAACCAGAACTGACAGAAACTCTATTTTCCCTAATTTTCTTCGTTCACTCATACATTCATTCATTCATTCAATTGCATCCATTTTTCACCATTCATTCAAGCATTCATTCACTCATAACTAAAATACGCATAATAAAACCCAAAAATACGCAAAATATCATAAAAATGCAAAAACGCAAGTGTAAATATATTACATTTATATCCGATAAAATGTCATAAAAGGAATTATACTTACATGGGGATCGCCCCATAGCATGCATGCCACGTGTTTACTGAAGTTCGGTAAAAGCGACAACTCATAAGGTCCCCTCAGGAAAGCCCTGCGGTCTAGCCTCAAACTCCATCCTCAGCTCCTCATGAGCCTCACCCTCATGCTGATGAGGCTGCTCATACTGAGGCTGAAAATACTCTGGCTGATACTGCGTCGGGTCCACTATCTAGGACGCAACCGCTTGTGAAGATGAACCCTCCACATCATTAGTCCTAACAAACCTCGTGCCCCCACCTCTCCATAGACCAGCCTAAGGAGGGCGTTGTGCCACCTTTTCTCTCTGTGCACTCCCTGTACCCGACTCCCTATCTTCCCTAAGTCTTCTAGGCCCTGAGACAAATCTGCACAACATTTCAAAAAGCAAAAAAATCAATGATTTTTTTTATACGGATATTGTGTCATTTCTAACTATTCAACAACAACGGTTAAATTTTGGCAATATCATTTCAGTCCGTAAACTACCACATTGCAGTCAAACTAATTATAATCTACAATAACAAACTAATTTCTAACTAATTTCATCATTAACAATCCAAAAAACAAAACAAAAATTCATTGAGACATTTTATCAAACGCCTAGAGTGCAACTTTCAATCAACTTAAAATCAAACAATTTCAAAATCCTAAACTGTCACATTGCACTCTAAACAACATCTAAACTACAATTCCTAACTTAATTCATCACTAACAATCCTAAAAACTAACATGCAAGCCAAATTTCTAAAAACCTAAAAATGTCAAATTTCTCCAAAAAAAAAATCATAAATTTAAACCAATAAAAAGCAATGAAGTAGGATAAGCATAACTTACTTGTTGATTTGGTTGGTTTGATGTTGATTTGGTTGAAGTTGATGAAATTCGCAAAAAATGGTGTGAAAAATCGTATTTGAGATGTTTTGAAAATGTATGGGGTTATGTTTTTGTTAATGTGATATAACACTTAATTCACGCAGGGCATTATTGGTACTTCAGTTGAAAACGAGGGATTTTTATTGGGAGAAGAGCAGTTTTCTTTGATGTTATTTTATAATTCTCCAAATAAACAGATTCGAAAACTGTTTTTAAAATATTTTTCTGAAAACTAATATAATATTGTAATTAGAATAAATAAAAAATTCCAAAATTAAACATATCAATATTTGCGGCTCAATTTCAAATTTACTAAATTTATTCTTAGGAATAACTTTCTTGAGAATAGAAGAATGAGACTTTTATTTCAAAAAGAATGTTTGGTTAATATTATAATATTCTCAAGAACCTTTATAATAGAGGTTGATTGGTAGTTATATTGTATAAATTTATTCTTATGTTCTTGAGAACTTTATTTCCACTATTTTCTTTAGGGATATTTTTCTATTCCGATAAATATTTTATACCTAAGGATAAAATTTACTGAACTTGTAATAAACATAGCAGTATATACTTTTATAATTTTATATCTATCAAAATATCTCGAAACAAACACTCTAAAAGTATATTTATTTATGTTTGTTTGTGAACAACAAACACGACTAATTCCTTAACTTTTAAGAGACTTTAAAATCAAATTTCAATAGAGTGAAAATCCTCACCCACTACATCGTATACTTCAGGTTATGACCTTCCACACAATTCACGAGGATATAGAATTACGTAACACACAGTACACATCATGATTTCTTCAAACCGAAATATATATAACTAGGAATTTATTTGTTCATTTAAATTTCATCGATGATTTAAGCTAACCTATATATATGGCTATATCTAGCTACACGATGGGTTGCCTGCGACCGAAGGAACTTATTTTATAATCACAAATACAGATACAAATACATCTTGTAGAGAAAAAGGACTGTGCTAACCAAAGCATTTTTGTTTGAACGTATGAGAAGTCGTAGAAATAGTAGATAAACGTATGATATAATCACATTTTAAACCACAACAACAACAACTTGGTTTACGTCAATACTATCAAGCACGGATACGGACATCAAACATAACCCGCCAACACCGTTAATAATTTGAGAAAAGAATATAATTCAGTGTAATATATGTTTTGGTGTTATGTCGGTGTTGAGCACGACACCAGAACCCGTCTAATCCGAAAAGTGTGTGTTTTTTATAGCTTCTATATTCCATGTTGCTAACAAACAAAACGACAGCTATGTTTTTTTTTGTTGCTTTCGACATTAATTCTCCTACCTAGTTTTTGTCTCGAGATATACCGACGCCTAATTTGTTGGCTAAGTCAAATGTCTATATCATAAAACTAATTTTTTTACATCATGTTATGCTTAGCTAGAGAAAAAAAAAATCACATTAAGTTCATAATAACAGATTTCTAATTAAGACATATCTGTCTCTAATCTCGACCAGGTCCATATTTGGAAATGTAAATGTGATCACAATTCACAAATACTTAATGAAACATTTAGTTGCATGCAGATTTTTTTTGCAAATGATGTTATATGTATCTGTCTAGAATCTTAATTAACAATACTTATCTTTCAACAAAGTATTATTGGATTATGCAATAATCCAATAATTTAGTTGCTTGTAAACGTGGTCACAATTCACAAATACTTAATGAAACATTTAGTTGGTGGCAGATTTTTTTTTTGCAAAAGATAATATATGTATCTGTATAGAATCTTAATTAACAAATACAATATTACTGGATTAATAATATGTGAAATTCTATAAACTGGTAGCAAAATCCACTAACAAGGTAACTCGCATAATTTGTTCGTGCATTTTGAATGTTGGAGTGCGGAGGTGCGGAGAGAATTTGTGCAAAGGTTATTGGTTAATTTGACAAGCGGCTATATGGGTGTTTTGGAAGATTAAAAATGAGAGAATCTTCAACGATATGAACAAGGGGGTGGATGACATAGTGCATGACATCAAATTTACATTTTCACAATGGAGCTTGAATAGAGTAAAGATCACATCTCCTCTCTTTTATGAGTGGTGTTGAAACCCAAAAGATTGTCTTTTGATATAATTTTTTTATTGCTTTGGTTTTGCTTTCTTTTGGTGTTTTAGGAGCTTGACTGGTGGTGTTTTTTTTCTTTCTTGGGGTTGGGTTTCTTGGGTCACTGAGGGGAGCCAGGGAGACCACCCACATCGAGGCTAGAGCAACTACATAAGTAAGAGATACACCACACTCTTACTCAAAACCTAAGGCAATAGATTTATGGATCCTCTTACTTATAAGATGTTCAACTTTTATTTTTTCTATATGATGTGGGACATATAACTCACTTGCAAACAAGACTCCCCCTCAAATGTGAGTCCATCAATCCATCGTGCCCCCCTTCAAGCGGAAGCTATTACTTGCTTGTATAGTCGTTGTTGCTTTCTTCCAACGGACCAGCTGTCTCGGTTGTACCCTTCGTCGAACCGGGGATCTGATACCATTGTTGGGTCACTGAGGGAAGCCAGCGGGACCGCCCACATCGAGGCTAGAGCAACCGCACAAGCAATAGAGACACCACACTCTTACCCAAAACTTCAAGGCAATGAGTTTATGGATCCTCTTACTTATAAGGTTTTCAACATTTACTTTTTCTATCTGATGTGGGACATATAACTCACACTTGCACACAACAGGGTAGCCGCATATTTACGGTGTCCGTTGTAGTTCTCTTCTCTAGTTTGACCGTTCTTCTTGTACGGTGTAGCTTTTAATAATATGATGTTTTTTTAAAAAAAAAGAATGTAAGGGAAATATCATGAGCACGTCTCGAAAAGATAGATTATCCCAAAATATCAGTTTATTAGGGAGTATATACCTCAATTAATCTTTTAAATTGTAGAACTGTATCAATCTGGTCCCCGTTGATATTCTAATTACATGATCTTAAAATTGCAAATTTTAATAAGAGAAAAAAGGTCTTTTGTTGCATTTACAGGAGCTATAATGACATTAAGATAGTAATATCGGAACTGAAGTTGAAACCAATTAGTTGATAATATCATATTTGATAGTTGAACAATTCAAGTACAAAATGATGAATCCTTAAAAAAAAAAAAAAGTACAAAATTATGAAGATAACTTTGCACCATAACATTGATGGATAGTTTTGGCTGAATATAATTTAATTTGATAGGAACCAATCTAAAAGTTTTGGTTGTCAGGGTCTATAGAAAACTTGGGGCTTTAAGAAAAAAAATTGAAAAGACTTTTTTATGACAAGCGATAAATTTTAAAGCGACTTAATATATTAATAAAATAGTTTAAAAGAAATAATGACGATGTACCCTTATGTATTTGATATATTTTAATTAATGAAATGTAATGAATTTCATTCTTAAAAAAAATAGTGGTTAGTTGCTTAAACTACATAAATGGAATATAAATTATTTGTGCAATTTTTTCTTTCAGTTTTACTTTCTATTTAAATTACTTTATTTATTCAATCAGATATTTTCTATAAAGGTGTTAGAGCACATGGAGTGTTGGAGTGTGAATTTTAAAAAAATTCTCATGTCAACTTTCTTAATTATTGCTTATTTATGAGGTGAAGTCAAACCATTAATTTTGTAACGGTAAAATAATCTTGGTCATTAGATATGAAACTCATATTTGTCTCCTCGGTGGGATTTAGTATGGGAAAGGGAAGTTTTTTCCCACCATGAAAAAATAAATTTTAACCATTAGATAAACGAGAAACATTGATCTTATCATAACCTCTCCACACTTGTTTTTTTTATTTTTGTCACTTTATCTTTAACATCTACAATTCATCTTCCTCATTGCCCACCACTCAGCAAACCACGAGATCCATTATCCATACTGTCCATCTTCAACAACTTGTATCTTCTCATTTTCATTCCAGAATTTGGGATACCATCCTTGTTTTGTTTCCACCTCTTTCTTTTGTTTAAGAACGTGTTGCACAATTTTAATTGAATATTGGGTTTCAAATTGATTCATTTATTTCAACCATTTTCATAACCAAAATCTTTTTCACTTTTATTTCTTTCTTCCAACGTGTTCCTAATGATAAAATAAAATAAAAAAAACAAATCCAATTATCATTCATGGTGATATGATTAAACATGAAGGAAAACAAAAACCCAGAATATGTCAAAAAAAATCAAAGTTGAAGATATACAAATTTTTAAAAACTAACCATGATAACAAATAATCGATTAATTCGTGAAGGAAAAAAAACCAATTGAAATAGAGGCTTCAGTGAAAGAGAAGCCCAAAATGTGTTAATGGAAGAGTTTCATGGCTTTTATTTGTGTATTGCTTGAATTGAATGTTAATTTTTTCTTGTGATTCATGGAGGAATTAAAGTTTTGTCTGGGTTGTTTCATGGTTGAAGATAGAGAAAAAATTAAAAAATATAGT
>Ga0315913_1000329_pt1 | contig 39431 bp, 18 predicted proteins | sample MpolsnodulesMG_FD_207736 | JGI IMG/M metagenome (GOLD analysis project Ga0315913, IMG submission 207736) | Medicago polymorpha root nodule microbial communities from Los Angeles, California, United States - small nodules | ecosystem: Host-associated > Plants > Roots > Nodule | place: USA...
GGAAAATGTTATATAAACACACATTATTCTCATACACCCTTATACACCTCATGCACTAGGAAGAGAGAAGAGAAGATGAAAGAGAAAGTATGCTTGTGTGAGGTTCACATGACCACATATCATATTTTTGTGTGGGTGTCAAATGGTGTATTGCCACAAAGGATGTCTATGTATAGATAAGAATTATGTGCCATGATCACGATAGTGATGGCATCTATATCTATATATTTGAGCTTTTCCTCAAATATATTTATCGAAATGTTTCTCTCTAATGTCATATCTATATACTATACTAACTATACTATAGTACTATATAGACTATACATTTGAGCTTTTCCTCAAATGTATTTATAGAAATGTTTCTCTCTAGTGGCTTTCCTTGACACTTGGCAATATAAATCAAACCAAGAAAGGTCATACATTTGACATTTAATAAAATTAGCTTATTTTTATTTTTATAATAATAATATGAATGTCAAACAAATATGGATACAAATCAATGTCATAATTGATATTTTGATATTTTAAATATTGTCAAATAAAATTGATCAAAAGAGTTCTATCCAATTAATTTTTCAAATGCAACGTTTAAAGAATATTAGCCATGAAAATAAAAATATCATTTGAAATATGTCAAATTAAAAAAATTAAATTGGTCTATTATATATCAAAAATATATGTCGGTCATATCAAATTGGTCTTTAAAAAATTGGAGCTGAAATGGTTAGTATTTAAACCCTCGTGCCTATTTAAATAGTAGGTGTTTTATATATCTAAAATATACGTTCCATATCAAATTAATTGGATCCATTCCATTTTCCAAACAAAAAGGTACGGAATTCCTTAAAAAAACGGTATTTAATTTTTTGGCCAAATTACTTATGATTATTTTGCCAAATTACCCCTTGATTAAAGGGTATCTAATTGTTCGCAGTGATTTGTGTGATTAAATGGTTGTGATAAAGTTACATATCGATTGAACCAAACAATAGAGCTTAAGTGGTTAACGAGTTTTTATCAAGGACAAATCGTTCAGAAAAACTAAAATTTGATTCCTTTGTGAAACAATTCACTATCCTCCATACCTCACAACCGAACCCTGATTACCCTATTTCCTTCGAGGAACCGGATGGTTAAAGCAAAAAGAAAGAGTTACATATTGACTGCGTTGAATCTAACAAAAGGTTATAAGCATAATTTTAATTTCTCTTTAATTAAGAAAGAGCACTTGAATTTGCTTATTCTTATCTTTGTTGAGTTTTGCAATGATGTTACGGTTTCAATTGCGCCAAAATTCTTTAAAAAAATACGTTCTGAATCTTCAAAAATACGTTTTTGCTTGACAGGACGGTTGTAGTCAGTGTTAGTGAGTGGAAACAAAAACATTGATAGCAAGATAAAAAGAATAAATGTAAGATAATTTTTTTTTCATTTTATGCATTTTGATAAATACATAGTTTTTTTTTCCCAAATTCAACAAAAACAATAGCAAACATAACAACAAAACCACATCTCAATTTCGAAGATAATTTGTGGCTAAATATGCAACAACACTAAGAAACTTCATATTATTATTCAATGTAGAAAGAGTAGACTTAACTATCTTTTCTTTAGCTAAGGCACCTTCACATGCTTGAGGTCCATCACCAGCAACTTTTGCATCGTAGTTTGCAGAAATTGGATCTTCATTTAACTCACTTAATGAGCTTTTAAATGATGTGACCAATCCATTGTAATCATTGGTTGCACATTGTTTGATGGCTTGTGAAGAAGGTTGTTCTTTCATCAATGTTTTGAGGTAATTTTGGCCCTTTGTTGCCTTCTCTATTGCCATCTCTAAGAATAATTTACAAAGGGTACGATAGTCTTTGGCTGAAATTATGCTAGGGTTTGCTTCTAAAAGTTTTAAGCAACGTTGGTTATCATTTCCAGCATTTTTACATACATTTTCATATAACTTGGAGCTTGATTTTGGTGAAATGGCATGAGAGTTAAAGATCAAGGAAATTGTAATCAACAAGGATAAACATGTTGAGGGATTCATTCGACTGAATGAATGGAAGGCACTTTAGGGTTTTTTTTGTTGTTGAGGGGAAGGTACTTTAAAGTTATTGATTTATAGATGGAATAGCATCTTCGGTCAATAAACGCTCTATATTTCAATAATTATCATTTAAGAATTTGCTTACAGTTTTTAAAATCATTTAACATCTTGCATTAAATATTGATTGACTTATTTATATTTTTATTTAATAATTTGATTATATTCCAGTATTTTGGAATTGATTTTCAAATTTTCAATCTGAGTCAAATTCAATGAGTGTTTTCTTAAACGCTACATAATTAATGCCAAATTTCGTAATGTGCTCATTCTTCTCTCTCTCTTTTTTTTTGTCAAACTCGTAATACTCATTCTAAGCACACGGATTTGAATCCTCTCCAACCATTTATCTCATGTTGTTTGTTCTGTCATAATCTAAGTCATTCATTCACTTTTTACTTTCCCATTGTTGCTGTTTTTTTTGTTAATTTATGGGTCAATCAACCATTGAATCAGAAAAGACAGGAGAGGAACCAAATCCACTAAAATCTGGCCTGAAATTTTTTTAAAAAATAATAATAAAAAAACATCAAACAGACTAATCTGACATGATATATGTTGTCCATACTCTTCAAAAAAGAAATTGACGCCAATTCTTCAAAAATTTAAGTTTTTTTTTGAAAAATAAAATATTTAAGAAATAAAAAATGTAAAAACAATCATTTCTATACCAATAGTCTAGCACAAGTCCTTTAAAAAAAAGTCTAGAACAAGAGTTTAAAAATAAAATTAAAAAAATAGCACAAGTGTTAGTGTGCAATATCTATAAGTGACTAATGTAAGTCAACAATTTCTAATCACACCACATAAAATTCTAACTATACCTCAAAATAACCAAAGGAGCCCCTTAAAATGAAATAAACATTTTTAATTGTATTCAACATCATGTAGCACTCATTCAACATCATGTAGCACTCACAAATTGAGTTTATGTAGCCTACGTAAAATGAGATGACATAGTCTGGGTAAGTAAACTATAGGTTTACCTATTCTTTGTACGTTAATTTAGTTTATATATCAAGGAAAGATTGGTCAAAAAACTAGATGATGCACTTTGGGCATATAGAACCGCATTTAAGACGCATATGGATATTTCCCCTATCAACTAGTTTATGGGAAAGCTTGTCATTTACCAGTCGAGTTGGAACACAAAGCCTATTGGGCTATAAAATTTCTAAATTTTGATCAAACTATGGCTATCAACCAGGTTAAAAATATTCACAGGGAAGCTGAATTCTAAATGGTCAAACCCCTTTCATATTAAAAAGTGTGTCCCAACAAGGAGTTGTGGAAGTGATGACACCTGATGGCGAGAGGGTGTTGAAAGTGAATGGGCAAAGATTGAAACCATATTACAGTGTTGACCTACCCGAAGAGACGGTCAAGAAACGTTGAGTGGCTGACAACCCACTGTTTTCACTGCAATTTTTAAGGTTCAGCTATAAGTCCACAAGAGGCTAGAGACTAGTCAGAAATCATGCCACGATTTTTCAATTTCGAGACACAATTTCAAAGCCAAGGAAAAGCAAAAATCGAGCCACGATTTCAAAATTTGGGGCACAGTTTTTCATTCTGAAAAACACAATTTGATTTGCACTAAATCATGCCACGATTTTTTAAACTCAAATTACGATTTTTGGAGGTTTTTTTTTTTTTTTTACCGTTACACTAAAAATCAGACCACGATTTTTTCCATTTCAGGCCACGATTTTTAGGCATTATAAATACATTTGTTGGAAATCAGTTGTACATCCACGAATTTCAAGCGAAACTCTGCCAAAATTTACCTAGAAACTCATTGTTCTCCTTCAACCCACCCTATTCTACCAAATCCCATCCTATAATCTTCCCCAACATCACACAAACCAAATTCAAACACCACACAACTAAAATATCATCACTAACCCACACTCATATTCTCAACCTCCCTCATACAAAACCTACCCATTTCATAAATTCACACTAACCCACCAATCCACCACAAATGGCACCCAAAACATCAAAAAACACAAACTTAGTCAACACAGACAAAATAACCAAAAGGGGAAAGGATGGTGACGGAACCTCAAACATCAATTTAGTCTTGGGGTTGAGCTCACGTGAGGAGTGTGATGTGGTACGTAGATGAGCAGCAAGAAATTGGCCAGAGACTCGTGAACAATGGGATCAATAGCTTTATGGATTAATGAGAAAGGGGACATGTTGGAAAAGAACAAGGATAAAACCTTAAAAGATTAACACCGCGGGCCTGCTGCCGAAACCCAAGGCATGGGCATCTTTCATTCAGTCAACCATTGAACACGCTTCCAGTTCAGCAAAAATAATCACTTCAAGGGTATTCGTCCTTTTATCTTTGATTTCAAATGAAGAGATTGATGTAGCTACATTGATGGCGAGTAGTTTGAAGGATATGGTATCGTCAAAGACCACCTTGGGCCATAGTTGCCTTATTAACCTGTTGTGCGTGAGGCACAAGTGCTCGCAGAACAATCTTATATTTATGTAAGGTCCCAGGGATCTATTAATGACTATGCTATGTTGGTGTATAAGAAGGAGTTGCGACAGCAAGGAGAAAATCCATAAGTTTAAGGAGAACAACCACATATGATGGATGAGGACCCAACGCCACAGATGCCACATCATCAAACCCTTCCACCATATTTTACTAAGTATGCGTATGGCATGGCCAATTGGGCTTAGGATATCTCCTCTCAGATGATGGTCCCCGCTCCATATTTTCCACAACCATTCCTCTAGGTTGTAGATCAGCATAGACAGGGTCTTTTAAGGACAAATGCTTTTAATAAGTTTGGAAATGAAGCAACTATGGAAAGCTACTTTCGGGATGAGAGGTTAATAGCTGTTGAGAAAGAAAAAAGGATACGGGCTGAGTTTTACAGAATCCGAGATGATAATGATGAGAAGACGGACTCAATCTTCTAGGACTTTCATCAAGATCCACCACCTAAACCAGGAGATTTTCAGTGATTTGGACACTTTTGTCTAGCCCGAACTTTTTTATGTTTTATTCGTAGTTTGATTTATTTATTTCTGTCATTTCTTTTTGTGTTGAGTCAAACTTTATATGTGTTAGAATATTGATTAAATAAGTCCCATATCTTTTGTACTGCATATGAACTAGTTTATTATTAATGAACTTACTTTTTATTCAATTTTATCAGTCGAGTAACAAAGATTTCAACAATGGTTTGTCAAAAGTTCAAAGGAGGTAGATATTTGCATGGATTTTCAATGGGAAGTGTACGAAAGATGAAATGCTTAGGTAGCCACAACTTCCATAAATCTCAACTTGTAAGGTCTAATGCCAAAATTTCATTTTTCCATTTTTCACAAATATGAGTGTTCCATGCAGATGTTATTTCTAGAGCTGGCGATTTTTCTTTGTGTCAATTAGTTATATGTCATACACACTAAGGCAAGGTGCTTGTACATTGAGCCTTTTGAAGCCAACCTAATGTATTATCCTTTATGAAGCCATTTTGAGCCAATAGGTTAGACCTCTTGTTTTGGTGACAAACCATATTACTAGCCTAGAGACCTTAGGAATATTTGTGCAATTTATTTTAGAGTAAGGCATTATAAATGTGTTTTATCTTGAGAAATTTCAAGTTTGGGGTTGCTCTTGGAACTAGCAACAACTTAAGTTTAGGGTAGGGGTATGATAGACTTTTAGCAAGTGTACTAAAAATGCATGGAAGTAATAAAATTTATAAGTTCGTATCCACATGGACTGTTTCAATTTCTACTCGGCAAAAACGTTAAAATGAAGGATGTATTAAATTTATGGGTTGCCCTAGGCAATTGGATTCAGTTGCATAAAACTTAAACAAAGTAAATAAAATGGTTTGATTATTGGATTAAAACAGATGATCAAGCCTTTCAAATCCTCTATTGCTCATCGTGAGTAATTTGGCTCTCTTCTCTCTCAAAGAAATTAACCTAGCTTTACGACGGATTAAATAAGTGGTTTTGATCAATTTCTTGACTCAAAACCCTTTCCTAAGTTATAACCCTTTCCATGGTGAGAACGTTAATCCATAAGTCATAACTCTCAATTTCCTATCTCTAGGTTCCTATGTTGAATTAAACAGAATTACTATTTCAGGATTAAAAGCTAGGGTTAGTAGTCATGCATTCAATTCCTAAGATCAATTTATATGGTTGAAAGAAGCTAGGGTTAGTAGTCATACAAACAATCATAAGAAAAGCATTGAGCACAAATAATTCTGAATAAAGACTAGGTTTTCATTGATGTTAAAGAGAGTTCTTAACAAATTACACCATCACAGATCACAAAGATTCATCTCATGGCTTAATCAATCTAGGAGTTTAGCTACTTATAACTAAACAATCAAATACATAGAAAATAGTGAACATACATAAATCAGAACCAACTATGAGTTGGGTGAGATCCACTGCGTGTTCTGCGGTTTCCTGGTGCCGTCTATGCTCTGTTTAGGTCTCCAAAATCGCACCCTAAGCTTATGATCGCATCTGGCTTTTATAGACAAGGAATTAGGGTTTCAGAAAAGCCCACCATCGTGCCACGTTTCGAGACCATCGTGGCACGATTTGCTCATTAATCCTACGTGGCAGCAAATTTACTCAACCGTCGTGGCACGTTACACATCCATCGTGCCATGATTTTTCCAGCATCTTCAGGTAAATTCCACGCTTCAAACGTGCCACGATTCAGGTCCATCGTGGCATGATTTCTCCAATAGCTAAATTCTTGCTTTCTTCTCCAATTTGTGCAAAACTTCTCTTTTATAAATCTTAAGCTGATTTAACTATGTATACAAGCATTTGACTCTCAAAACATTACAAAAAGGACACAAATATGACTAAAAAACTAGTGTTGACGTATTGTCATCACAACCTCAAACTTGAACCATTCCTTGTCCTCAAGGAATTTACTTGCATCATTGACAATCGACAGTAAAATAACAATTACCTGATCAAGCAATAATACCCAAAAGTTCAACTCCTAACTAGCTAAAGATGAGCTAGTTTGACTTGTTAGCATCCACCAATTCACAACTCAACGCAACAAAATGAATAGGGTTCACACACAGTCGACATGCAAATCTACATATTACCATACGCTTGAAAAGTTTCTAAATGACAATCAAAATCAATATCACTACACACTTTGAGGTCTTTAAGGGTTATAACGGGGCTTAGGTGAAGGTGGGATAATATTTGGATAAGTAGGCTACACAAAATCTTCAGTTAGGCACCCCCTACGGAAATTAAAGCACAAATTCAATCCATTGTTCACCTTTGGAGGAACAATTATTGTAAAGGTACTAGAGAATACTTGTAACTGTTGGGACAATCGAGTTTAAAGTTACTCGGATTTTTAATGTTTTGTCCCTTTTTTGGCTATTTTCTCTTCTTTTTTTTTATACACCATTTTTGTGTGTATTTTTCATAAAGTTCTTTCTTTGTTCTCTAGTACCCCGACCCCAAACTTAATTGGTTGCAAATTCCAATAGCAACCCCAAACTTATTATTTAGCAACATTCTACAACGCCTAACTCAGATATAACATTTTGGGTAAAAATCCTAAAAGTCTCTAAGCTTGTAATGTAGTTTGTCACCGAACAAAAAGATCTAAACCTACCGGTTCAATTTAGCTAAATAAAAAGGATAAAATATCAATTAACATTAGGGTAGGCATCAAAAGACTCACTGGACCAAACACTTTTGCCTCAGTGTGTATATGACAAAGATCAATCGACAATAAAGAAACAATGCAAGTTCTAAAAATGTAGATGCATGGAACACTCTTTATAAGTAAATTGAAAAATAAAATTTGGTCATGAACCTTACAGTTATGATTTCTGGGAGTTGTGACTACCTATCACATATGTCGAACACTTCGCCTTTGAGATTCAAGTCACTCCTCCTTATGAACTTTTGGAATACCACTTGAACAAGCATTTGTTACTAAACTGTAAAAGATCAACTAACAAACAAATTCATCAATAATAAACAAGTGCAAATTCAATACATAACAGGGGGTACAACTAAGTTATTCAAACACACTGCCAATTGTCTGACTCAACAATAGAAATAAAATACTGAAAATAAAAACATATAAAAAGGATGGGTTGCCTCCCACCAAGTGCTTTCTTTTACGTCATTGAGATTGACGCTTCAACCATTGTTAGGGTGGCAAAAATGATAGAAAGAATATATCACCCTTCTTCTTCCTCTTGTTTGGCAGGAATTCCATGAACTTGGCATAAAGAATCAGATACTCTCATGCACTCGCTGTTAATCTTTTGGAATTTAAGCTCTCCCACCTTAGAGAAGGATATGCATCCATTTGCACACGAGTTATTTCCTTAACCTCCATTGGTTCAGATTTCGGGAAAATATCAACATTCCTTACTTTGGGATTTTCTTCCACCGCAACCTTGTGACACTCTGTCTCCATCTTAACCAAATTTCTTTGAGACTCATGTGCCTTCTCAACAAGATCACCACACTGAACATCATACTTCTCAAATGAAACTTGATTTAACATCAAGAAATCATCTAAAATATTTTGAAGTTGAGGTAAATTCCACGCTTCAAACGTGCCACGGTTCAGGTCCATCGTGGCACGATTTCTTCAGTAGCTAAATTCTTGCATTCTTCTCCAATTTGTGCAAAACTTCTCTTTTATGAATCTTGAGCTGATTTAACCATGCATACAAGCATTTGACTCTCAAAACATTACAAAAAGGACACAAATATGACTAAAAAACTAGTGTTGACGTATTATCATCAGGGTACTAGAGAAGAAAAAAATCACTTTGTGTTTTGCATATAAAATATATATATATATATATATATAATATATTATGAATAAAAAAGTCATTATCACTAGATATGTCCTATATATATATATATAATAAGCTTATTCATTATTTTCAACTAATATAAAAAAAGAAATGTTTTAAAGACAAAAGTTGATTAGTTGTCATGAAAAGTCAACTCTCTAGTCCCTTAAGTTAAATATGTAGTGCTGGAATGTTTTGTTAGATCATTAGGAAGATGCTTAACTCCACTTTTTGTTGTGTGAAACCTACTTCCAAATTATCCCACCTTTTACCTAAGCTCTGTTATAATCTGAAAGTCCTTAAAAGTGTATTGTGATGTTAACTTTGATTGATGCTTAGAAACTTTTCAAGTTTTGGTAATATAGCAATTTGCATGTCGACTGTGTGAACCTCTCAATTAATCAATTATGTTGCGAGAAGTTTTGGAATAGATATGTTGTCAAGCAAGTTAGCTCATCAAATGCTAACTAAGAAGATGAACTTTTGACATGGCCATTGGTGAAGCAAGTGTTATTTCACTATTAATTTTCAATTTTAAATTTGTTCCTTGAGGACAAGTAACGATGCAAGTTTGGGGTTGTGATGACACTAGGTCATATATATATCATTTTGTTGTTTTTTTTTTTTTGCATTTCTAGTAGTAAAAGAGGAAAACTAGGAATTGGAAATTGGGCCACGATTGTATAGCATCAGGGCACAATTTTGCTGCCATTCCAGGAGTTTTTTTTCTGACAAAAATCGTGCCACGATTTTTCAGAATCGGGACACAATTTTGGAGGAGCGTTAAGTTGGAATTTGAATTTAGTGTGAAATCGGGCCAAGATTTGAAGCTTCGGGACATGATTTTGGCGAGACAAAATTAAAACCTATAAAAGGCAGGCATGTTTAGAAGGCAAGGGTTCAAAATTTTATAGGAGAAAACACATATTTGAAGCTAGAGATCTGGAGAATAGGTGGGAGACCATCAAAACTCATACCAGTCATCAAATTCATGTAATGAGTCCTTTTTTACTATTAGTTATTTATGCTTTAGCCATGAGTAACTAAATCCATTGTGATTATGTTCTAGCTTGTTGACTATTAATCTGTAACTCAATATTAATATGATTGATATTCTAGTTTATTCAATATAAATTGTGTCTAATGCTTTTATGATTCTGAGCCAACATAATTGAACTTAGAGATTATATGACTGCTGACACCAGTTTATAACTTAGCTCTATTTATGTTGTTTAACTTAACGAACAATCTAGGGATAAAATGTTGTGATTCTGAAAATAGCGGACATTAAAACCTTGGATGATTTTAGGTTCACCTAAGGGATTAGAGAATTATAATTAGAAAAGAGAGATCTGAGTCAATGGATTGACCTGAGCTATTTTGTTAATTGTCGTAAACGAGATAGAAATTATATGGTTTAGGTGCGGATTACCAATACGTGGTGGACATATGATTCAAAAGACCTAATCCTTTCTCTTAAATTTCTTACGAAAACAATTTACTTTCTACTCTTTATTTCAACAACTGCAACCTAAACCAATTGCCTCAGTACACCTCCCCCACCCACCCATTTAAATATATCCTGAATATTAATGAAATTGTTGCGTAGAGATTATAGCAGTCCTTGTAAATACGAATTGAATTATTACTTCGATATAAATTAGTACACTAGCTAAAATTGTATGAGTATTATTGCTTAATAGTTCAAGGCTAAATACTTCCCCAAAGTTGATTTTCTAGGTGTCAAAGTTGGTCATAAGCCAAGCTTTGTGTTGGACCAGGAGTACGTTCTATGCATTTGTTTTTAGTGATGGTATTATTGATACTTTATCGTTACGTGTGTTCCAAGAAATTCTCAACTTATTTGGAAACTTTTGCACCATCAAAAGTAAAAGAAATAATCTATCATGCCATATTTGTTGACAATGATTTCCAACTCGATCTCGCTACATGATAAAGAAGTGGAATGTCTGACACACTGTATTTTACGAAAGACATGATGAGAACAATGTGCGTCTTTTCTTCCAATGTCCAAATATTCGTGGTGTATGGAGTTACTGTAATTTCACTCAAATTGTAAATGATGCTTCAGCTCAAGTTGTGGATGTTTCTCCTGAAATATTTTCTATGTTGCAACAGCTTAATAAGGAAGACTATAGTCTTTTTTCTACCATTCTTTGGAGCATATGGAGTCAACACAATACCAACCGTGGAAAGCAAAATTGATCTGACACATATTGTTTCTTCGCGTGTTGCGAAGTTCCTCCACAACTCTTGTAGTGGTCGTGTTGTGCAGACCCACACAACTACTGAGCATGCATACAATGCAATCAATTCTTGGAAAAAAAATCGGCTCTAGGAAGAGATATATTGATGTTATCTTTTCCTCTATTCATAATAGAGCAAGAATTGGTATTTGCATCAGAGGTATGAACGAAGTTTTTATTTTAGCTTAAACCAATTTTTTTTTCTCCTACTTGTGAGGTTCATGTCGGTGAAGCACTTGGCTTATTATCAAAATTGGTGGTGGATAGCTTTTGCTATGAAAGGAAGTATAGGACTGAATATTATTCTGAGTTGTAAATCTGTCTTTTTTTCTTTTTAACTTAATTGCACTTTTGCCCCCTATCTTTTGCCAACTATGCGATTTTGCACCACAACCTTTCAATTGCCCCCTATTTTTTCTTTTCAATGTTGATGTGTCCAATTTGATAACGTGTTTCAGTGCGAATTTATGAAAAATACCCTCAAGTTCATCTTCTCTTTTACCTTCTTCCTTCTCTATCCATCTTCTCTTTTCTCCCCACCACCCCCACCATGTCACAATTATTGATTCATACAAACCATGTTCGAAGAAATTAACCCAAAAACTAACTCGGATTCATCAAAATACCCCTAAGTTCATCTGCATCAACATTCATAAATTAACCCTGAAAAAATTCCAATTCCAGATTCATCAAAAATCATATTTTTAATCTACTAAACAGTAAATTCATATCAGATCCATGTCGGTAATCTCAATAAATTTCAATTCCAAATTCCACTTCCAAATCATAACAGTAAATTCATCAAATTGAAATTCCAATTCCAATTCATAACATATCCAAATTCAGTAAACTCATAACAGTAAATTCCAATTCCAATTCCATCAAAAGCCACCAACACCGGCACTTCTTCTTCCTCATCCCCTTCTTCTTTCATATTCAACAACCCATGATCTGTCATTGCAATCTAATCAGAGTTTAAGCGCTTAGAAGCTTTCATTGGTTTTTATATTGTGTTCGGAGGGAAGGTGTGGGATGGTGTGTGTTTGTGTGTGAGAAGCGATGGAGATGAAGTCGGAAGGTGTAGGATGTTGTGTGTGTTGGCTATGGAGACAGAACACAACGAGAGCGAGAGAACAAAAGCATGAGAGAGAGAGAGAGAGTAAGATGAGAAGATGAATTGAGGACAGTTGTGTAATTTTGTCACATCATCCTCCATTTTGGTGACTAACATCTTGTTTGCCAATTCATCCATACCACATAAGCTCAGAGACCACACATGAACATCATTTATTGAAGACACATCATCAAAATAGGACACATCAACACTGAAACACATAAGGGGCCATCGAACCAGAAAGAGGGCAAAAGAGAGGGTGCAAAATCGCTCAATTAAAAGGATAGGTTGCAAAATCGCACAATTAAAAAAAGATAGGGGCAAAAGTGAAGTTAAGCCTTTCTTTTTACTATATCAATTCGGCTGTCCAAATCACACAATAAATGATATATTTTATCATTTTGCACATATTAAAAGAATATTATAAATACTTTTTTTTGAAGAAGCAAAAATGGTATATATTCACACTGACAAAAACGCCTCTCTAGCACAAGACGTACTAAAGAGGTCTCTCAGAATACAGAGTATATGTCAAATATTAACAAAAACAAAAGCAGACATTAGCCGATACCCAAACAAGTTAAGGGATCCGACCGCCACAGATGACAACCAAAAACAAATGTGGCATTACTAGCCCTCAACCACCAATAAGAATGGAATTTTACATTTTCAACAAGATCCCTTATGGAAGAGTAAACATTATTAAAGATTCTATTATTACACTCTTTCCATATTAGCTAAACACAAAGGAGGCAAATCAATTGGAGGAATGATCGACGAATCCTCGAACCACCTAGGTAATTAAAAAATTGTAAGAAATGAGCACCTAGACTTTGGTGGTCGACTCCTGAAACATCTATCCATAACCGAACTTGCTGCCAAAGAGTTCCGAAAATGTCACAATGAAGAAACAAATGTTGAGCATTTTCGACCTGACCACATCCCGCTGTGCAGAAAATGTTCTCAGCGAATCTTATACCGCGATGCAGTAAATTATTTTTTGTTGGTAACCTGTCCCGAAGCAGACACCAAGCTAAAATCGACACCTTTAACGGCACCTGAGAGTGCCATATAAGATTCTCTGAAGCATCAAAGAACTGTGAATCATTAGAAGTAAGCACCTGATATTCCGATCGCACCGAGTAACCCCCCCACATCGGGGTGCCAATGTAAATGTAATAGTAACTTTATCAAATCAATCTTATCAAGTAGTACCGATGTATTTACCATTGCGATAAATGCAAAGTGAAATTTATTAAATTAATAGTAATAGTAATAAAAAAATTAACTAATTATATCGTATAATTTGAGAAAAATAATTAGTACTATATTAAAAATGGAATTCATTTTAGGATCGTTTTATTATGTAAATCTGATCATATCCATTTATCAAAATAAATGAAGAATATCATTAAGGTTTTGCTTCAAAGTTTGGAGGGGAGGGGAGGGGAATGGATGGCTTTGGGGGTTTGAAATATATAGAAAAATGAAGAAATCTTTCATGTTGTTTTGAAAGAGCAATTTTTTAATTATGATAAATTGATGCTTATGATTAATATATTTTCAATTTTAAGAATATTATAATAACATAAATTGAATTTGAAAATTTCATATAAACTCTTCCAAGCCCCCCAAAATTCTCCTCAGATGCAATTTTTGAGTTTTCCCAAATAAGGGGATTTTGTATTATGAATAAAAAAATTAACCCCTAAAGCCCTCCCCTCCAAATGTCTTCTATTTCTTCCACTTGTTCTTTCCTTTTTTTCAAATCCTCCCCTCCAAACTCCCAAACAAAACCTTAGAGAAAGATACACATAAAAGTAAATAATGAATCCCATCACTATTGATGATTTTATGATTTTTTTTAGATTTGTATGTATCTTTTTCTTTCTAAGTTAAAGAAATGGATATGCTCTTAAATGGAGAAAATCCTAACTCGTCACTTACCGTTGAGGTAGATGAAATAATGAAGATTGATGTCTACACTCCAAACAATGTTAAGAAACACCAGTAAATAAAAATTTTAACCCTAAATTCCATCGACAATTAACTGCTACCGGTAAAAAATCATCGACAGTTAACTGTCGATGAGGTTATATTGGTATTTTTCTGGTGTTCCTTAGCACCCTTTGATAATCTTATGAAATAATACTTTTAGGGCTTAGGCCCATTTTATTCATAAAAAGAAAAAGAAAAAAAAAGGGAGTAATACTTCCTCATTCATCTGCTCTAGAAGGTGAATAAAGGATTTGAACGTTAGAGTCTAAGAATGTGGTCTAAGAGTCTAAGAATAACTGCCGTTAACATTTCTCTTTCCCTCTAAGATTAAACTAATATTCTAACACCAAATATTTGACTATAAAAAAAATCTTACTCATCTGTATAAATTTCATTGGTCAATCAAATAATTAGAAACAAATTCATATTCATCAATACGCTATTTTAAATGAATCAAAACACATATTTGACTCAAGATTTAAATTCGTAGAAGAATATAAGCATATTAATATGCTTGGTATATTAACAAATATAGAAAAATTAAAACTCTGCCTTAATCCAATATCTTCTTTGAAAGAGCCATACAAGGTTAAAGTATTTATGAAATTGTGTGGATCTAAACTTTTGAATAAGTAAGTATATTCAATAGGAGATGCTTTGCTATTAAAAAGTATGTACTTGTTAGGTATTTTTATTGGAGAGTCATTAGATTTGCTATTAAAAAGTATGTACTTATTAGGTATTTTTATTGACGAGTCATTAGAAGTGATGTCTAGCAGGAGTGAAGATAGAGAAAAGACTTGTAACAAAAATTCAAATTATTGATAGAAAAATACAAATTAGTGTCAATACATAACAACGTCTACTTTTTTAAAGGAATGATGTCTAATTGTTTTATTTTTTAAGAAAGGAATAATGTCTAATTGTTGATAGGACTCATTTAATGAATTTTGTAGATGTAATGCATTTAAGGGGTTAAGGTATCAAAGATGAAAATTATAAATTAAAAATTGTATCAAGTTATTCTTCAAACTTTTTATAATTATTTTTTTAATAAAAATATTTATTATTTGTAGAAACCTTAAATATAGGTTTAATAGCAGTTTTCGCCCCCTAACTTTCATGAAGTTGCGATTTTGGCCTCCTAAGAAAAAAAACTACAAAACCGTCCTCTAAATTTTGCAACTGTAGCAGTTTTGGCCCCCAAGACAAAAAAAATAAAAATAAATAACACGTGGCACCTCCCTTTGGGTGCCACGTCAGCATAGACCAAGTCAAAATTGGTCTTGGGGCCAAAACTGCTACATCCACAAAGAAACTACAATAAATCACAACTTTGGGAAAGTTAGCGGATTAAAACTGCAATAAAGCCTTAAATATATTTACTTTTTGTTCGCATGATTCATTAAAAAAATTATAAATAAATTATACTGATAAACATGAACAATTTAAAACCTTATATGAAACATCCACAATACCATTGTAAATGTTCTATGATAGTTTTGCCATCCGTAAAAATGATTTAAAAAAACTATCCCACAAAGAAACTACATGCATACAACAAATTCTACGCTCCAAAGAGTATCTCGTTTATAGATTAGAGACGACACAATCAACATAACATACACACATATACCGTCACCTTCCGAATCTATGTGTTAGCTTGTGTTATGTGGTGTATTATTTTTCTTATTAAAAAATATGCCAAATACAAAATTAAATTTACTCTAAATTAATTTAATATCAGAAAGAAAAAAAAATTATGTAACATAAATAATGGGATATTTGTCATTTCATTTTTTAAAATGGCTTTTTTTGACTTTTTATACATGAATTAATAATTAGCAAAAGATACTCAAAAAAAAAAAAATTACAACAAGAGGTGAGTCGCGATATCATCATAATCCGGCAACTACACCAATTTCACGGGCGAATAGAGCTAAGGGAAGACGACGTCGTTGAATAAGAAAATGACGAAACACTCCCCGAATCTCCACCAACAACCCCATACAAAATATTACCTAAATAACTCTCTATATATTCCGGTTCATATCTTTCACCGGACCCGACCCGATTCTTCCCATAGAATCCACCATACTTCGCCACCAACTTCGAACCAATCAACGTTTTAATCTCATCCCTCAGTTTCGGGTTGGAAACAACCCATGAAGTTTGTTTCTTACACTCTTCATCAAACGCAACGTTGAATTTTACAAAAATACCCTTAACTTGCTCCACCGTCATCTCCTCCGTGGAATTTTCATTTTCCGGCAACGTTGACAAAACCTTATTCCATCCAATTTGAACAAATTTGTTCACATACTCTTTCACCTTCATTTCATGATTCGTTAACCATTCTTCTCCGAGAAGAAACCCTAGATTCGATCTTCGAACCTTTACGACGACGTATTGCATGTTATTCGCTAGAAAAAGATAAGAAAGTGCTATGTCTTTGTAGAGTTCAGCTTTTGTATCGAGTTTGCAGAGAAGAACAAGTATCAGCCACGCTATTTTCTCTGATATCTCCGAAGAAGATAATGATGACGGCGACGATGACGATGAATTCTCGCTGCGCATCGGACTTCGATAGTACGACTCCGGCAACGGAGATTGCGGCATATCGAAGACGATATCAGCGAGAATCCCACCGTAATCGGCGAGGAAGGTTATGTAATTCATGACATAGCGTGTGACAGGATGAACACCACCGCCGGAGACTTTTTTCTTTGAAGAGTCTTTCTGAATAGCTGCTTCGAATTCCTTTAACATCGTTTTAACAGCTTCTGAGAGTTTCTCCATTGAATTAACGGCTTGTAAACGGACGTTGGAAGTTGATTCAAACGAGAAAATCGTTTGAATTTGTTGAAAATGATCTGAAATTGCTTCGTATAAATCAAGTGTTCTGAACATTTTCTCAGGAGTTTTCTTGCATTTTGCTACCATGTCCGGAAAAGTAAAAAGAGATGTAGCACCTTCTTTGGTAATCTCTGCGAAACAAGACTCGGCTATTCTTTTCCCTGCGGCGGCGAACACGTCGTCGCAGAGAATTCTTTCGCCGTGGAAAAGTGTTCCCACGGCGACTTTAACAGCCTTCAACCACGTCTTGATTTTCAACTCAATGACTTCCCAATCCATTTTCTGAATTTGAGAGAACGTTAATCTTTCAATACCAAGATGATAAAGTGCTTCATCAACAATAGATTTTCTCATAACAATGTAAACCTTGACACACTCTTTTCCATACCCACAGTTTATCATGCAATCAGCAATAGCTTTCAAATCCGCCATAGCAAGCATGGAAACTCTCTCCGTTTCCGAGATTTGGTTTCCGATGATAAACTTCTCATCGTCGGAAACTTCATCGTCGTAATCGGAAACGGAGAAACTGCTTCGACGATCAGTCGAGGAACGGTTAGAAACGGATTCAGGGTCTAAATGTTCTCTATTTGTTGAAAGTATTTGGTAAAACTCTTTTTGAAGAGTTTTCATAGCAAGTTGCATTAAAAATTGAGCTCTAACAAGAGTGTTGGAGGTGGAATCACGTGTGACAAGGTATTGCATAGCTGATTGTAAACCCTTGACAGCGTTAAGGTAGTGTTTGGCCTCAAAGCGAGTATTACCGCTGAAAAGTGGGTTGATAATTTGGTTTGTGTTGGAATAATCCCATTTGGTTATAAGTGATTCTGCAGTTAAGATATTTTCTTCCATTAAGGAGTCTGAGAAAGTGAAAGTGTGGTGAGGTGAGGAAGGTGTTGGTAATGTTGATGATCTTGATGATGAAGGAGGTGTTGGATGGAAGAAAATGCTTCTCATTCCTTTTCTAGGCATTTTGAAAATTCAAAGAAAAACTTGTTCTATTCGGTTTGATTTGTTGTTTTTTTGAGGTTGAGAATTGAACTAATGTTTGGTTTTTTGTTATTGTAGTTGATTGTTTGGGTTGTTTATATAGAGAAAATTAAGTGTAATTAAGGTTGACTTTTTCATTGGATGAGTAATAGTGGCGTGTCATAGTTGGACTACAAAGTTGGGTTAATCAAAACATACGCGGAAGGAGTAAGAAACGTTTTTTGTATTTTTCCATTCTATGCGTGACACAAATAAACCAGTACATTAATAAGAAGAAAACATGTTGTTGCCACTTTTGGATTTTGGAAGGATATCTTGAATCATACTGTAACTTACTAGTTGCCAACCTGAAAAGAAAGATGGTGGAAAATGACTTCTTAAATCATCATCATTCTCAAATTTTATTCAAGACATGAAATCCCAATTAAAAGACAAAAAAGACATCAAATCAATAAATTTTACTTCATATTTTACGCGCTTGAAATTAAGTTAGATGGAGTAATAATACCATGTGTACAACAAATAATAATAGTTCCAGTACTATGGGAATAATTTTTCTGAGAATATAAGTATCTAGAATTTTATTTCCGGTATATAGAGAAAATATGTTTTTTTTTTGTCTGGGTTTCGAACCCCGGACATTGTCTTACCAACTGAGTTAAACTCACGGGAATATATGTTTGGTTAATATTTAAAGTATTCCTGAAAATGACTGATAAAATAATAAATATTTATTGTATAAAAAAATAATAATAAATATTTATGGATAGTAATTATTTTATTCTCATCTTACTGAGAACTTATTCTTTCCAATTTTCTTAGGAACAAACCAACATTCTAAGAAAACTTCTATTCATAGGAATAAAATTTTAAAATTGTAAAACAAATGCTTAGGAATATATCTTTTTCTTGCTATCATTTTTCTAAAAATATCCAAATATAGCTTGAAACAAATGCCCCTTGAGATAAAAGATTAAAAAAGTTAAGAAAACGTTAAACAAATATAAAATGGAAATTCTTTTTTGAAGGATAAATATAAGACGGAATTTATGCACACAAAGGTGTGAAAAACTTTTTTTTTTTTCAATGTAATTTTTTTTTCTTTTCTTTAACTAGTGCCTTAAAGATATTAGTTAACATAACCCAAAGAAAATAGATTAAAATTAGAATATGATAAAGAAGAAAATATCAATATAACAATTAAAATTTTATCATCTAGCGTTAAAAAATTCATTCATAAATAAATCTATGTTTAATATATATACACGCATAACAAATATCATGAGTTGTTAATATCAATCAATTGTAAATCTTCTTAATTTAAAGGAGTAGGTTCTACCAAAAACAATCTATGTAAATATTTTCTATCAATCTTACCAATTTGTATAGAGTGATAGTTCAAGGATGAAATTAACAGCTTATTCATTATTATTATTTTTGGTCAAGTAGTTTAGTGACTAGAATTCACCTTTTTTAAGGTGAATAAGTGGGATGTTTGGGGTTCGAACCCCGACCCCTGCATATAACAATGCATGTCCCTACCAACTGAGTTATGTTCACTGCGACTCAATATTTATTTGATTAGATCTAATTAATTTATAAAGTGATAATTGATTGAAATTTCAACTTGAAGAGCAATTAAAAATGCACCACTAGAATCACCCACGTGCCTAAATTGGCTCAAATGCTAAATCCTCACTGGTGTGCCCAATCTGGTGAGGTTATAATATTTTGTAAGGAGTGCTTAGAAGATCACTCTTTTTTTTTTTTTAGAGAAGAAGATCACTCTATTTTTAACATTGATCTTTTTATTAGATAAAATTCATACATGTTACATTATTCTAGAAATAGATTACACATAAAATGGTAGGATCCATATAATTTAATCTAATAAATGAGTGTTGGAAAGAAAATGTTAAAATGAATGTTTTTAACACTTCTCATATACTATACTCTTTCTTTGTTTTAAAATGATTTTTTTAACGACTTTGTTTTAAAATGAATATTATTTAAGGTTTTTACACACATTAATAAACACAATAAATAAAAGAAAAATGATAAAAAAAATTACCAAATTATATTTACTAACTACTGTGTGTTTCTCACCGTTATAAATATAAAGTAAAATATAATATTTTTAGAGTATCGCACGGAATATTCGTTAGAAGATACAATTGAAAGAAGAAGAAAAAATCGATTCATTATCAAAGATGATTAATATTACATAAAAAAAAGTAAAGATGTCATTTATTTTTGAAGAAGTAAAAATGACATTTATATTAAAACAAATTTGTTTTTTTAAGTAACGTTCATTCTAAAACACAGTACCCTTGATAGTCAATGGATTGACCGCATATATAGATCAGAAGTTATAGAGCAAGTTGCACCTAATAAATAACTGGTACTTAGGCTGGGCTAGTGACATAGTCTCAAAATAAATAAAACATACGTAGGTGCTATTTTGAGTCAAATAATAATATTTCTTCTTTATTTTGGTGCTAATTTGACTGCATATATCAGTCCAATTTAAACTCCGTCTCTAGTCTCAACTTTCTGGTGCAGTTGAAATGGCTCGAAGGAATTAGTCTCACATCGTGTTTAATGTTAGAAATAGAATACATATAAATCACTGCTTTTTTCTTATAAGTATAATTTTCTACAATCATACTTATATTAAAAAAATCTGAGGACGGGAGAAACATGAATATGTTGATTAATTACTTTAAAAAAATGAATATATTGATTAATTCTTATTAAGAAACGCTTATCATCTCTACCAAAAAAAAAACACTTATCGACCCGGAATAGATTATATATAGATGGTGGCTGGAGTTTTTTAGCAGCGGCAGGAGAAGATACAACCTCTATGAGAGTGGTGGTATTACAAGGACTAAAACGTTCAAGTTAGTGAGAGTTTTGAGAGAGTTAAAAATTTAATTAAAGAGAATGAATAAATTATTTCTTTCCAAGGACTATATTTCTTTTATTGCGTAGGTTAATGAGACAGATGCAAAAAGAGGTTGGAGGCTTACGGCAGTTACATGAATTCGAAGTGATTCACGGATCACTCTTATAAGATCATAATGATTTGATCATGAGTTGAGCTAATGTAGCACATGTGCACCATAAAATTTACGATATTAGTTTCACTTTTAAATGAACCAAAATCATTTCCAAAGATGTAATATTGATTTTGACATATTCATATGTTTTCGAGTAAAAATGATTTCGTCTTTAGAATTTATTCTAACTTTGAATTTAAAATTTGTAACTTTTAACTAATAATAATGATTTTTAGTCTTGATTATTTTTCAATTCACTATTCAAACATAAACTTAGGATTCTTGGACTATGGCTAATGGATCCATGAGGAATGGACCTTGTCGCATATACTGAACAAATGATGATTGATTAACTGAATAAATTATACTATGAACGAAGCATGCAGAGTAGAAAAATAATGTGGATGTTTCACAGGTATCTTGCGCGGTTTCATGTGGGGTTGTAGAGGATAGAGACCATTTGTTTTTTAAGTGTGATCATTATGGTTGTTTGTGGCTTCTGATATCCCATTGGCTATACAGTTCTTCATGGCGATTTATATGCTCATTCATATCAGTTTTGTGCTCTTGGAGGGTTCTCAAAGAATTCAAGGACAACTTTCTCTATTATTTGGATTTCGACCTTATTTGTTATCTGGAAAGACCGTAACGATGAAATTTTTGATAATCATTTTGTTCAGCTTACAGGACTTCTTGAGAAGGTTAAACTCCAAACATATTGGTGGTTGAAAGCGAAATACATGACGTTCGACTTTGACTACCCCTTTTGGAGGCAAAATCCTTTATGTTGTTTTCAAGCTGTGTTGTAATTTTATTTTTGGCTTCTTTGGTTGTTGGTAGCCTGACTGTTTTGTACGTAAACTTCTAACAGTTACCTCTAGCACGCCTTGTGCTTGAGGGGCTGTTTTTTATTCTTTTAATATAATTTGCTTAGCTTATTCAAAAAAAAAGAAAAATAATCTATAGGAAAAAGAAGTGTATAAAACGTTGCACTCTCTTGTCGCATATCAGTTTGGACTTTGGAGCGATCAGAATATGCTTCAATACTAAACTGAATGTGTCAACAAAGGTTGATTGTAATATAAAAAGTGGATACTCCCTAAAATGTTGCTGAATTTTATTTAAACTATATTGATTTTTTTTTCCAATCGAGGTTCTTTGTTTTGGTCATATTGGATTAAATTTCTGTGCCTTTTACAAAAAAAAAAAATATATATTGAATTGTATCTATTCAACATAAAATATAACTTTTTTTTTATGAAAGAATACAATATAATTATTTAGTATCTCCGGTAAAACATGTTTGCATTTTATGTCCTATTATTTAAACAGTTATTTCTGTATCAAAATTTTTATGCGTTTAACATAAACCAATTTTTTTGGTAGTTGGTGGAGTTTCCTTTACGTAGTTATTTGATTATGCTTTCGTCTCAGGTCGTATTCTGCTTAGCATCAATTGAGACATTTCGTCGTTTGTAGCAATAATCTATTAGACCGTTACCTCATTTCATTCACGTCTTTATCATTTTTATCTTTTGATGAAATCATGTTTACTAATTTAATTTATATTTCCAAATATTTAGCTTTATTTTTGCAGTGCACATGGGGTAGTTGCACTTGCAAATATCTAGTATTTTTAAATGTAGTCTCTACCTCATTCTGTTAAATTTTTATTTCATAAACATTAAGCTAATGTAAACCGTGCATGCTGAAAGGCACTGATAAGTACTTTTTCTTACGAAAATCACTGAAGACCACGATTGATTGTCTTTATAAATTGATGATGTATAGTAAAGTCAAATTTCATATGGCCTTACATATATAAATGCAATCAACACTAATTGATTTTTTTTTGCCAATTAGTCTATTAGGTAGAAATTCACTTCTTAAGATGAATGAGTGGGGTATTTAAGAGGGTATTCAGGGTTAGAACTTCGACCTCTGTATATATATAATGTAATATTCTGATTAAATAAGCTAAGCTTACGAGGGCTCACACCAATCTTCTATTATTGATTATAAAAATGATTGTTTTTGATAATGTAATGGTACGAGCCTCTTAGGCACAAGAACTCGTGTGATAACAATGTCTTTCAACCATTAATAAGGTTTTGGGTAGAGATCCCTAGCCTTTTTTTATTGTATAAATTAGAAAGCAATATTTATAGGCTCACTGTCATTTAAGTCCAGAGCATTCATAGGGGTTGATTTGGCCTTTAAGTCCAAAGCCCTCATTAGGGTATACTTGGTTTAACTTCAAATCCCTCACAGGGTTTGACTTAACGAAACAAGGGTCCCTAACTTTTAGATTAGAGCCTTTTGTGGGGTAACCTTGGCGAGATATACAAAGCTCGTTTTACTTATAAGTCATAGCCCTTTACGAAGTTGCCTTGGTGAGACAAGGCTTGCTAACTTTTAGGTCAGAGCCCTATGTAGGCTTGCCTTGGCGCGAGACAAAGCTCGCTTTACTTACAGTTCAAAACCCATAGTGGGGCTGCCTTGGCGAGAGAAAGCTCGCTTACTTTTAGGTCAAAACCTTATGTGGGGTTGTATTGGCGATATAAAGCTTGATTTACTTTTAGGTCAGATCCCATTACGGGGATGCCTTGGTGAGACAAAACTTACTTTAATTATATGTCATAATCCATTGTGGGTGCCAAATGTTCTTTCTCGAACACCAGCATCTAGAACTCTCCCTGCCATGGTGGCAATAGTGAGGCACTCTTAAGATTGATAGAAATATCGCTGATGTTTAGTCAATGGTTGCGGTGTTATTATTCTAGCTCGAAAAGGAGGATCCCTAGTCATACGTATCCCTAAGTGGTTTAGAGAATGAGAGCTATGTAGTTCTCTTTATTGACAAGGTGGAAGAAGTCTCTTTTCTCTATATCGATAACCTCTTATTGACAAAATTCAATTGGCGAGGGAGTCATGGAGAGTTAGTTAGGGAGTTAATGGATCATGGCAGAGTTAGTAAGAAAAGCATAATTATAATTGTTGTTAGTAAAGAGAAAAATAATGCTTCCATTAAGCATAGCAAACATCATATGGTCAAAGACACTATGAAATAAAACATATGACAACTCCTTTGTAATTTGGGCAACAAGTTTGTGGTCTTTATGTTGCCCGTTGGGTCAACTCGACTTGCATAGGGAAATACATAATGTCCATTAAAATGTGTGTTGTGTATGGAGGTTGTGGATGATGATTGACATGTGTTTTTTGATTATGACCTTAGCAAGGCTAGTTGGATGTCGCATGTTTGAGGCATGCTATGTATTAGAGGTTGCAATATTGTGATTCAATACAAGATGTGTTTATTGTTGTTTTCTTGGCTAAAACACGAGAGTTGGATGGTCATGATGCCATAGTTGTGTATGAATAATTGGCTTTGGAATGAGTGAAGCTCGATGCTACTCACACTGGTGTGCAATCTACCAAGATTTGGAAGGAACAAAAGAGTCTTAATTTGCAAAGATTTAATCATCCTACTGACAATCCGAAAAATACCGTGTTTTTGTAGGAAAAAATCAATCCACGATTGGTCTAAGTGTAATGTGGTTAGCCTGAAATTTCGACAGGCTCATTTAATGCAGTCAACGTTTGTTGACTTTTGACTCTTCAGGAATCAAAGTCTCTTCCTTCAACATGAGGGATTTCGAGGAGATTTGGACTTAGCGTGTGAAAAAGTCTAAAAGATCGGGAGTTCGACAAGACGTAAGCCAAGAATGCAAGTTCATCGAAGACAAGCATTTACTGTTGAGGCAGGAAGAATTTGAATTCAAATGCAGCAGTTCCCTCTCATGGAAGACGTGGGAGACAATCGGTTATTCGATGGAAGAAGTGTTGATCGTGAAGTTAGCCTTTTTTCAGTTATATTACTATGTATAAATGGTAGTTTTCCATATGGAAAATGGTCGCAAATCACTTATTGAAATTCTAAAACACTCGAAGTACCGCCGCGAGAGAAAAGATTCATACATAATGTATATAATATGATTTGTCAAACCACCTTAATTTTAATGCAATGTTATTTAACTTTTCTTTAAGTTTCTGCGTTTTAAACTTTTAGTCTTTTATTTGCATTTCCTTTTGTTTTATCCCTTTTTTCTGTCGAAAGACATCATACCGATTCGTCTTGTTCATAAAACAACCTATGAATTTGATGAACGTTCACTCTTTTTCTGGAAAAAGTTTGCACAACATATCTTAGGATTTCTGATTTGATCCTGCTTGTAATAACTAAAACCAACTCATCTTATTTACCAAAAACATCGGTAGACGAACATTGATGTTGGTTTTCATATAGAGATGGGGATTACGAGTACATGCTTCTGTTTGAGCACGTGATTGTGGGTTGTTTATCAAAGACTATACTACTTTGCACAATGTTGAATTGCCAACTGTTGATTTTTTTAGAGTGATTCGCAAGTCCCTGCGAAGGAAATCGGTTTTCATCGAGTAAGAGTGTTTAGTATTTTGATTTCCCATATTAAAAGTATTTTGTTTTTATATTTAAATTTTGAGGTTGGATTTATTAAGCAACATATGTATATGAGGAATGATAGCAACACACATTCTAACACACATTTTTTAACACACTCTCTCCTATTGGTTGAAATTCACATGGGTCTCACCAAATCATATGGGTTCCATTCATATAAATTTGATTGGTCCAATTAGAATTTTAACCAATCAAAGAGAGTGTGTTGAAAAGTGTGTATTAGAATGTATGTTGTTAACATTTCTCTATGTATATATGATTGCTCGTACTCCAACTACAATTGTCATTTCTCAATCTAGTTTTTTTTTGGTTACAAAAAAGTTCTGGAAGTATTCGAATTGGGTAATCTAGTGGTTGTGTCTTTGAGTTTATTACTTCTTGTACTAAAAGAAAAATTAATTAACGATACTATTTAATTAATAATATGAGATGAGTTTGGTTTGTAAAAAAAAAAAAAAAACCAACATTGCTTATAATTTAGTTTAGAGGGAATATACTATGTAAAGTCAATGGATGGATTGGGCAGATAGGTGAGGAGGTCTAGGGCAAGTTGCACCAAATAACCGGGGGGCATTCGCTTGGATCGTGACATAGTTTTCAACTAGAATACGTACCGTACGTGCCCATATTCTGCCAAATAACAATATTTTAATTATTGCGTACTCTTCTTTGTCTGGAACAGTTGAATATTTTTTAGATAAATGGAACATATTTTTTAAAAGGCAAAATATATAAATAATCTCAGAATATTTTTTTTTTAACAAGAAGTTTGCAAGATACAGAAAGACCTCAATACCTACAAAAATAAATAATGCAGTAGATGGAACAGTTGAATTTTAAGTCAGTCTTAGCCGTCGGGTTGCAATTGAAATGGCCTGAAGGAATGAGTCTTGCAACATATTTGATGGTATAAAAAATTATGGAGTATTATTTTTGGCTTAATAGTAGTTTTGATCCCCTATGTATGAGGAAGTTACGATTTTGGCCTCCTAACAAAATAAAATACATTTCAGTCCTTTAAGTATCGCCCCTTTTGCAGTATTGGTCTCATGGCAATTTTGACCAAGTCAATGCTGACGTGAACTCCAAGTATGTAAACTTTTTTATTTTATATTGAAAAATTAAAAATTAAAAAATTACACACGTGTCGTCCACGTCAGCATTGACTTGGTCAAAATTAGTTTGGGGGCCAAAACTGCAAAAGGGACACTACTTAGAGGGCTTGATTGTATTTTATTTTTTTAGGGGGTCAAAATTGCAACTTTCTGATACTTAGGATGCCAAAAGTGCTATTAAATCAATTTTTTTCTTTCTAAATCTTATGAACTCAAAAACCGTTTAATGAGATGGTAAGAGATATCTTTCGGTTTCACTTATCGAGAAGTCTGAATTTGAATAAAATTTTGAAAATACATTGATGTTATCTCTTTGATTTTTGAACGGCTATCATTATTATCTTTATTCTTTAAGTTAATCCGTTATCAACAACTTGATTAAAAAAGTTTATAAAAATATATAATGTTGCACCCTCTAGTTCTAGGTTGCTTATCAATTGGATAATTGGATAAATATGATCACATTGATCAGCGTAAGCTCCTCACAAATTAAGTATACTGCCATGAATTGGTCAACAAAAGCTCTCTGCAAAATGCATAGCCTTCTTGTTGCAATATAAAAAGTGTAAACCTCCTAAAACGTCGCTGATTTTTATTAAAGCTTAATTAGTTTTATTTTTCCTTCGAGGTTCTTTGTTTTGGTCATATTGTTGGATGTTTTCAATCAATATACATAATTATTTATTTAATATTTCCGGTAAAACATGCTTGCGTTTTATTTTATGTCTTATTTAAAGTCTTAATTTACGTAACAACTATTGAAATTTGCGCTTAACATACACAACAAATTTTGGTGGTAGTTAGTTATGTGATTGTGGTTTTGTCTCATGTCGTATTCTGTAATATATTTCGTCATTTGCGGCAATATTCTGTTAGACCGTTACCTCATTTCATTCAAGTTTTTTGTAGTAGTTAGGATTTCGTGCATTTAGACAAATAAGTGGGAAATTTAGGTTACAATTTCAACTGTTATATACTCGATCGGTCGTAAAATGTAAGCAAAAGTGAGTCATAAGTTGATGTATCTGATACAAATTTTAAACCAAATAAATTAACTTTTGTTGACCAAATTTTTCTTATATTTTGGGACAGATGAAATATTGCAATGTATCTACTAACTTAAAGGTTTAATGCATTTGTTTCTCAAATCAATGAATTAATAAGCATTTTTCAATTTAAAAATTTGTATGATGACTTTGAATTTAGAAAATATTATTTCATGAAGAAAAAAAACATCATATTAATTTTATTTTATTTATTTTATTGTAAAAAACATTCAATATTAATTATCATCAATAAAAAAATTGAAAACCTTGACAAAAAATAAAATTTAGAAAACTTGACCCAAAAAAATTAGAAAAAATTAATTTTATATTGCTGACACTTTCAATAAATCATATCTAGTTCTTTTTAAAAATGATAGGAAATAGTTTTTCCCTTAAAAAAAGGAAATTATTATTTTTTTCTTTCAAAAAAAATCAATTTATCTATTAATTTAAAGATCAAATGTATATGTATATATTGAATTGTTAGATGTTTAATAGAAAATCACATTTAACAAATATACATTCAGAATGTGTAGTCTTTGATGTATATATATTTTTTGGATGGCAAAATCTATATATAAAATAAAAGAAATAAGAGTCAAGAGTACAATATGGTTAGAGTACCGAGCAACCCTAATAGGAGATGACAAGAAATAAAGAAAAACAAAAACACCAAGAAACACCCAGAGAATGGTGAGAGCTAACACCTAACCCAACTACACCAACACGCTAGAAACCCTCTAAAAAGAAGTCATCCCAAGGAGGGATGGGCCAAACATACTACCCAAGAACAAAGACACATAGACCAAAAATAAACTCCGGACCTGGAACCCAAACACACAAACACAACCCCTCCCCAACCGACTATTGGTCTTATCAAATAGTTGGTTACACCATCCATTGAATATGCACCAATGAAGTTCTCACCGAATATGCAGTCCAGACCAACGAGATTGTCACTCAGTATATAAAAAAGATGATGATTTTTTGAATGATAAATGTTAGTATATTAATAGTTATGTTATTTTTCTCTTTGTCATAACTTAAATTCTCGATTTTTTACTCTCCAACTCCTATAATCTACATATAGATCAAACGGGTTGAGCACTCAACCAGCTGAATTTTTTGTTTTTTTTATATATATTTTTTGTTTTTTGTGTTTGTTTACCTTATTGATAATGAATTTTTAATAACATCCATCTATCAAAAATAATTTTCCAATTAAACTACTTAAAACGAGTTTTTAATTTGAAACAAATTTTACACAATTTGAGATTCTTATATTTTTCACTTTAAAGTTGTAGCAATCAACTAAAGTTCCAATAAAAAATATTATCGGATTTTTTTTTTTAAGTTCTAACAAGAAGACCCTACGAATACATTTGTTTAAGATTATTTGGCGATAATAAAATCACTTTTTTAATTAGTGAATCATTTTTAATATTTTTAATTATGTTTGTGTATGATTTTTAAAAAAGAATCATTTTTATGCTAAAAATAAATAGTAGTTTTGATAAACATGCGAAATATTATTAATTGGAAACATAGTGAAATACAAAATGAAATTTTATGAACATAAACAAACACATAATGACCTATGCTGTTCTTAAAAATCTCAAAAATATAATCTTGAAATTATGTTATATTAAAATCAATTTTATCATAATTTGTAACGAACAAACCCAAATTAAATAACTTAAGAACGCTTAAATGAAATGACATGAGTCTCTTAATGAGAGTTAAAGACTCATTTGGGCTCTAAATTTTTTGAAGGATTAGCTTGTCCCGTTGCGAGCATATGATATGCGACATAAAAAAACAAAAAATAAATAGCTAGTCCTAATTAATATTATTTTTCTCTCAAACATTTTCAAATCATAGTTAATCATTTTCCACAATAATTTGTCAATTTAGTACCACCGATTTATATATTTCATCAACTTGTCATGTTACTTCTAAAAGAAAAAAAAACTGTTTAACTATTTCATCTTTGTTTTTTCGCGATTACAATAGAAGTAAACTAATATATGTTTTTGTCAAAAGTTTCTCAATTAAATCTCTTGTCATATGAAAAAAGACATAAAAACATAAGTCTAATTGAAAAACTTTTGACAAGAACATAAACTATTTTAAAATATTGTCAAAAGTTTAATTGAATTTAACTATTTTGAATAAAAAATGTCAAACCTCATACTTCTATTTGCCGCCAAGAGAGAAAGACAAAAGTTGGAGTCACCCCGCAAGGGTTGTTACCTCTCTATTACATTTGTAGTCTTAATCAGTATAACTTTTTAATGGAAAAACTTTGTTAGCTTTCTCTCAACTTTGAGGTGAAGTTTGTAAGCGGTCAAACAAATATAGCAGCTTAAACAATTGTTAGGGCGGTCTATTCTTGGTCTAATCGTCAAGTTTTTGAGATATGTCATCCATGTATTGAACCTATTTTAATTAAGGCAGAATACTTTTTTTGGTTCTTTATGTTTGACAAAAATATCGGATTAGTCCTTTAAATTTTTTAACTTTTATAAAGGTCCTTATTACCATTTTAAGGACATATATGAAACATAAAAACTTAAAAAACCTTAAAAAGTACATTGAATTAAAAATTTAAAGGACCTATTTGAAACTTAGAAAAATTTAAAGAATCTATTTGAAAGGTAAACAAACTTAAAAAATCGATTTGAAACTTAAAAAATTTAAAGAATTAATTCGATAATTTTATCACACTTAAAGACAAAAAAAGATATTTATCTTTAATTAATGACATCAATTAAGTTTGCTTTGATATAAGAAAAATTAAAAATCAGCACAACTTTTTTTTTTTTTTACAAATTAATCAACACAACTTACACAAGTGGAAATTGGTCATTTAAAACTTAAGATGAAGGGCCCACGTTGACAATGCAAAGCTTTACTTATCCACTCGCCATTTAATTTTTATTTTTCTCAAAGTTTTACAACTTAAGATGAAGTGTATGCATACGGTTGTGCTTATCCTCCCACCACTTAATTTTTATTTTTCTCATAGTTTTCTTAATTGGATTTGGAGGTAATTCAATTTGAAGTCCAGTCGCGCGTTAACAAAGGGAAGATTATGGCCTTTAGTGTTTTGCTATGAGGTTTTAGGATTAAGAAACACATTGTAAACACTTTGAAAGTTATGAATCATTAGAGAAAGGAATCATCGTAAATACTTTGAAAGTTATGAATCATTGTAAATAGTTTGAAACACATTATAAACACTTTGAAAGTTATTAATCATTGAGTGTTTTTATCATGATATCTATTATATGCTTGAGTTAAAATCAACGAGGGTGGAGATAATGGGAAAGGTGGAAATTAGGGTTTATTCTTCTTGAATTTTTGGAAATATCCTGTAACTTTTTGTATCTCTTGTAAAGATTTGTTGATATTAAATTGGAGGATGCTCTCTCCCGCAAATGTATGTCTATTTTGGACTGAACTACGTAAACAATCACATTGTTATTCCTCTACTCTTTTTATCATTGTCTTCGGGTTTATTTTATCCCCTATACACATATATTTGTTGGGACCGTTTAACTTGGTTTCCATTGTTATTTGACCCTATTTTCTTGTTAAATTCATAACAAGTGTCACCGTCTATATGGAGGGAACAAGTCTTCCAGGTGTGCACCATTGGTACTAAATGGGTTGGATATCGAGATTTTTTTTTAAAACAACGATCTTGGTTTATGGAAAGTGAAGTTGGAAGCAATCTTGATTTAATAGAAGTGCATAAATGTCTTGAAGCATGAGACAAAGATTTGGGTCCTTTTGACTCAGTCACCGAAGATATAAATGATATATAAGGCAAGAAGTACAATTTTCTTACGTCTAGGAGATAAGGTATTGATGAAAGTCGCGAGGGAGAAGATCATTGCGCAAATGTGGATCAAGTTATAATTGGTGTACATGACCAAGTCTTTGGCGAATCGACTATGTCTGAAACAAATTCTATTCAGTCAAGATGGTTAAGTCAAAATGTACTATAGAGCAATTGAAGGGGTTCAACAAAATACTTGACGATTTTCAGAATATTGAAGTAAAATTTGATGATGAGGATAAATCTCTAATCTTATTGAGTTCATTTCTTATATCTTTTGAGCATTTTAACGATGCATTTCTTCATAAAAAGAAATCAACTAATGCCTTGGATGAGTTCCAATCAACCATTAGAACCAAAGATCTCACCAAGCTTCAAGACTTGAAGGTGGAAGATAGCAAGGAAGACAAAAGTGTCTGAAGATAAAGAAGTGAGAGTATAATAAACTGGGCTAAATCAAAATCAAGGGGAATGACGAATCAAAGTAAAAATGCTTCAATTGAGGTAGTGATGATTCCGTGCAACTTGTGATTTATAAGAGGATGGTTAGAGAGTGCAGAGACCCTAGTGGTGACATGTTGGGAAACAAAAAAGAGTTTGGTCATGGACATTGGATGTTCTTGCATATGTTTCCAAAGCAGAGATACTTTGAGACTTTGGAGCTGAAAGAATGGAATCGAACACCTTGGAAATGATAAAGCATGTCAAGTTCATGGTATGGGCTCTATTTGTATTAGGATATTTAACAACTGTGAATTCCTTCTGTAAAATGTGAGGTATGTTTATGAACTTAAGAAAAACTTGTTATTCGTAAGCATGTTTGATGAATTAGGTTATGTTGTAGACCGGTCAGAAGACCAATCCCACATTGACGCGTGGCCTAAACTTGCACCGCCTTAAGGCCCCGCGTCAGAAGGAACACGTCAACTCTAGTGCACCGTGTCGCATCCAAGCACACCTCTACGCGAGGATCACCCTACATGTGTCCTCTAACCGCTCCCTAATCACACATCGCAAAACCCGAAGACAGTTATCTTCATGAGCGCCTATATAAGGGTGACTTTGCTTCACCCTCAAAGTATGATTCACTTTTTACAAAATACATTAACTTTTGTTGACCAATTTTTTCTTATATTTTATGACGGAGGAAGTAATACACAAAAAACATTATACAATTGCCTCACTTATACTGAACACTACGTATAGATACCTCTTTCGATTGGGATTTTAATCTTTGTAAGTATGTAACATTTAATCTCTCAAATAATACACAAGAAAACATTATACAATTGCCTCATTATATTGAACACTACATTTCAATTAGGATTTTAGTCTTTGTTCGGCAAGTTGTAAGAGACAAGTCTTATGTTAATTCCAATCTCATGATTAACTATCATATTTTTTTTGAAGGAATTATTAACTATCATATTTAATACTTCATCCATTTGAAAATACATATTGCATTTTTACGCTATGCACTATCTATATAATTTATTTTGACCATATTTCTTAACTTGTATATATAAATATAATCTCAATAATTAAAGATATCAACGGTTAAAATCATATATTAGCAGGTGTGAAGTACTTGACTGTGATATACACTATATTTTAAATCAGAGGGAGAAATTATTTGTTTATGGTTGAGTTGGGGAAGTATACTAAATAAAAAAGTCAATGGATGGATGAACATATCTAATCATAACAAATACCGTACGTTTTCCTTCTCTTATATACAGCGGTGATATGTAAGTGCTATTTTCAGTCAAATAATAGCTTAATTTTTTATGGGAAAAATAAAATAATAAATATTTTAATTGCTGCGTACTCTTTTTGTTTGTAGCAGTTGAATATTTTAATTGTTTGCATACTCTTATATAAAAAAGGACTTGACAAAAAAAGTCTTGTAACATCTTTCAAAATAACTTGTGTCAATTAAACAACATTCTAAAAATAAAAGTTTTAAGTTAAAAATACAATATTTTAACTTTTAAAAAATTGAATACATCCTTTAAAAAAAAATGGATGCATAATTTTTAAGATGACTTTTTTATGCTGAACTCCTTAATATGTGTCATTGGGTATATGTTAATACTTAATAATAAAAATAAAAAAATAACAACGTACAGTACCGTATCTCTTTTGATAAATCATTTTACGATAACAATGTAACATTAATGTTATTTTCTATTTGAACTTTAACTGTTTATTATTTTTGTCTCTTTTTTTGTTTTTGTTTTTTTAGATAGACGAGATGGCAAAGCTATCATAAACTCACACACACAAAGTGGAGGTACCGGTATTCGAACTCCGATCATGACGTCCGGCCTAACAATTTCGCATTTTTGTCAGTTGAGCTAGGACTTATAGATTTATTTTTGTCTCTTTTAATTCTTTAATTTATATTTTTCATATCATTAATGAAAGATAATTTTATAAAATAACTCATAATTTCTCTTTCTCATAAAATTAATAATATTTAATCGGTGTGAAATGTTCAAAATAATTTAGTGGTTGAGGTAGAGGGTGGAGCACTTTGAGGTGTGTGTTTTCTTTCTCTTAATAAAATTATATATATTAGAGTCAGAGTTCGAACCTCAGATTTTCTACTTATTCATTTTAAGTTGTGGATTTCTAAACATTAGACTATTAGATCAAATAAATAAATAAATAAAGTCTTGGGGTCATATTTAGTGCTAGAATATAGTACTCTTTTGAGTGTATTAACATTTTGAACTCAATGACTTAGTTAGAGTATACTTTTTTCTGGGACAATGTTAGAATATACTTGTATATATGTGCTATATTATTTTTCCAACAAAAAAATGAAATACTAAGTTATTTTTCGAAACATAAATTATGCTTATTAAAATTATATAAAAAAAATTACTTTGATAGGTAAAACCGCGATGAAATTTTTTTAGGCAAAGAAGTGTAGTAGCAGAGCAGCTACAACAACCAAAATATATTGAACAAAAAGAAAAGGAAATACAAAGAAAAGAGGAGGAAGACTAGACCAAAACTTCGTCAAAAAACAAATCTAAAATTAGACCAACCAATCTTGTTTTTCACAATACTATCTCTAATAACCAAAGGAATGGCAATAAATTAATGTTAGCTAAGTCATTTGCACGTTGATATCCTTCTCTAAAAATATGAGAAAGAAAAATTATGTTGCTAATTAACATCATAGAGTTGTTCCAATGGTTTCTTAAGTTCCAAGGAACATAAGTGGAAGACATGATTTTGTCTTGCATGAGTCTTTAGACCATTAAATATTTTTGCACCAAATAGATTTAGCTCAACGCAGCTTTGTTGCAATGAGAGATTGCCAGAAGAGGTATCCATCGAAAGCAGCTGATCTTCCTAATTCTAAGGAAGGGTAGTAACTTAAGTGACAAGATTCTTGAGATTAGGGAATAAAGTATCTAATTCATCTTAAATGTGCCATTGTTACTTACCCCTATCAGTTGGAGCGATCACAGTAATAAAGGTGCATGCAGTAATTGCAACATTTTGATTAAACTTCCTAAAATGTTGCTAAATTTTACTTAAGCTTTATTGATTTTTTTTTTCCTCAAGGTTCCTCTTTTCTTAAGAAACTTTCTCAAGGTTCTTTGTTTTGGTCATATTGGATTATTTTTAAACAATACACATAATTATTTAATATTTCCGGTAAAACATGCTTGCGTTTCATGTCTTATTATTTAAAGTTTTAACACATTTACGTATCAACCATTGAATTTTGCGATTAACATACACCAATTTTTTCTTTTTTTTTTTTGGAAGTTGGAGTTTCATTTACGTAGTTACTTTGATTGTGCTTTTGTCTCAACACTATTATGACATTTTTCGTCGTTTTGGCAGTATTCTGTTACACCTATACCTCATTTCATTCACGTCTTTATCATGTCTTTTATTTTATACAAATCTTCTTTATCATGTTTACTAATTTAACATACATATTCCCCTTCAAAAGAAAAATTTAACATAGATATCCAAATATTTAGCTTTATTTTGGCAGTGTGCACATGGGGTAGTTGCATCTCTTTGCTTTGATAAGTCATATATTATTATTTATAAATGTAGTCTCTATCTCATTCTGTTTAATTTTTCTTTTATAAACGAATTAAGCAAATGTGAACCGTGCATGCTGAAAGGCATAAAGAGTCCTCCTTTTAATTATTAAAATAAATTGATAAAATACAATAAAGTCAAATTCATATGGCCGTACTTGATGTAATACATAAAGTCAAATTCACATGGCCGTACATATGCGATCTACACCAACCAGAGCTGTCACTGATTATAGAAATTTTAATTTGATAATTTATAATTTAGAGATTCGCAACAAAAAAATAGAATAAAATAATTTAGAGATATTTATTAGACCTAAAAAAACCGGTAGACATACTTTGGGTTTGTTTACCATATTGATAATCATTTTATTATAAATTTTGTAAGTAAAACTCAATTGATGGTAGGAAGAACGTTAATATACAAGAGTAGAGTTTACAGTTTTGATTCTTCACTTCTTCACATTTAGGGTGTATGAGTTTAGTCACTAAACTAGTTGATCAAGTTATATATTATTACTTTAAATGTAGTCTATCTATTTCTGTTTAATTTTTCTTTTATAAACGTTAAGCAAATGTAAACCGTGCATGTTGAAAAGCACTAATGACTTATTTTTTAGGTGAAAGTCACTAATGACTGATCATCTTTATAAATTGATGAAATATAACAGAGTCAAATTTCATATGGCAGTACATATGCAATCCACACCAACCGGGTTGTTACCGATTATAAACAAAAAATTATTTGATATTTTATAATTTAGAGATATTTATTCCTTTCAATAAATATTTTTAGAGATATTTATTAGACATTTATATAAAAAAAATATTAGACATACTTTGTGTTTGTTTACCTTATTGATAATCACTTTTATTATGAATTTAAAAAAAAATTAATTATCAGAAACTACTCAAAACCATTTCTAATTTTTTAAAAGAAAATTCCTTCATTTTTTTAAGTTGTAACAAAGAAATGAAAATATCTAAACAAGTTATTTAAAAAATTTACTTTTTTAAAAGAAAACTTATAACAAGCAGATCCTATATATTACCCTTGTTTGAGATTATTTGACAGTAAAATCACTTTATAAGTAAGTAATTATTTGTAATGTTTATGTTTGAGTAAATTTTGTTAAAAATAGAAGCTATATGTTGTAAAAGAAAACTTAATTTGCTTAGCTTTTGAAAAAATTATTTTCAAAAGAAATTGGTGAAATGCAAAATCACATTTTATAATTATTTTTATATGTTTTTTTTTCTTTTTTATAATTATTGTAAACAAACACTAAATAATGTATTTCCTTGGCCTCCTAGAAAGTCTTTGTGTTTAACATCTAATAACCCTTTATTAACAAATAAAAAAACTCTAAAAAAATTGAGTTGTGTTATTTGAACAACCATTTTGTTGACAACTTATGGGACAACCATAGATTTACAAAACAAAAAAAAAAAGTTATTGACACGAAAACCGAAGCAATAGAGATATAAAGTAAAATATGATGTGAATATGGGAGAGAAAGTTGTCACAAACGTTGTCATAAAATAATTGTACAAATATCATTTCTCAAAAAAATTATATAACAAGAGTTTAAAATCATTTATAAACAAAAATTGAGCCACCAAAGATATTATGGAGATGATAAGTGTATTAGGTTGCTCTTTTTAAGATATTTGACGACATTGTCCAATCTTGTGCAAGCAGACTATCAATCCCGAAGATCCTTAAGATAAAACAGCTCCGCTACAACAGTATTGAAATCCTACTACAATTCAGCCACCGAAAAGAAAGGGGGCTTGGAATTCTATTGAGCCGAAGAAGGAGAAGAGAGAAAACTCGAAAACTGTTCGAGTTTTGGTGTACTTAGAAATGGGACCTGAGTACTCTTTGGCTAGTGCAAAAACCAAAATGGTAAGAAAAATGGATGGATCAAAATCCCGTAACCATTGGAAAATGGAAAACCTAATAAGCCTCATTAAAAGAAGACGTGAGAGTAAGGGGATGTATTGGATTGTGATTTTTAAGGATAATTTTTGCTTAAAAAAGTCTCAAAGATTTTGTAGGATTTTAATGACTTTCATGATTTTAAAAGACTATCAGGATTTTCAATTTGGATTTCAATGGATTTACATCATAAGATTTTAAAGGATTTCATGGATTTATAAGATTTCAAAAGATTTTATGAATTTTAAGTACGCATTGGAGAAAAAAAATGATTACAACACACTCTCTATCATAATATTCTCAATACAGACTCTTATTTTTTTTTTCTTTTATGATATGTAGAGAGGGAGAGAAAGAGGGGGAAGAGAGGAGAGAGAGAGAGAGAGAAATGATTACAACACACTTTCTATCATAATATTCTCAATACAAACTCTTATTTTTTATTTTTTTTATGAGATAGAGAGAGGGAGAGAGAGGAGGAAGAGAGGAGAGAGAGAGAGAGAGAAAAGAGAGGAAGGAGAAGCGAGGAGAGAGAGAGAGACGAAGAGAGAAGGGGGAGAGAGAGAGGGAAGAAAAGAGCGGAGAGAGAGAGAGAGAGAGAAGGGATAAGAAAGAGATAATAAACTTTTAAGAGAAAAACAATTTAAAGAAATCTCATGTCTTCATGAAAGACTTTTTCTTGTTAAAATTTCACTAGAAAATCCCACAAAATCCATCAAAATCCAATTTATTAAACAATCTTTCGAAATTTGAATGATTTTGAATACCATGAGACTTTTTTTAAGTGATGAAAAGTCTTGATTGAATAACTCGAGACTTTTTTAAAATGACAAAGAGTCTTGATTGAATACCACAAGACTTTTTTTAAATTGCAAAGAGTCTTGATTGAATACCACAAGACTTTTTCATAATTAAAAAGTCTTTTAAAATCTCTTAGAATCTTAATCCAATACATCCCCCTAAGTTTGAACATGGGGGACACACGAGAGTGTGTGCCCAACACATGTTGGCATGTGCCAAATGCAAGCTGACGTATGCAGAAGCGTGAAGTTGAACGAAAACAAAATATCCAATAATAAAAATAATTCAAGGTTTCATAAAAAATCAATACACTAGTATTGTGTGTAATCTTTTATGTGGGACTCCTAGGATTTTTTTAATTCATACACTAACATACTCGTATGTTCCAACAAAAATTAACCTTAAAATTTGTATAAAAATACCTTAAAATGAGATTATCTAAAATATTATAACTTGTAACAAACGGATAAAAACTTAGCTAGCCAAATTAATATTGTTTTTCTCTCAAACATCTTCATATACTACCTTAATCGTTTTCCACAATGCAACAAAAAAAAAAAGTTTTCCGAAAGCAATTTATTGTCAACGTACTGCTGATTTATACATTTCACCAACTTGTCATGTTACTTGAATTGCTTGAATATTTCGAATAGATTTCCCTTTATGTTTTCACGTGTTTACCGTGAAAGTAATTATTGTGCTAATAAAATTGTTAATTAATCTTTCTTTAAAAAAAATTGTTAATTAATCTTAGTTTTCATATTAATGAGATGGAATGCTCCATTCCTACACTCCGTGAGGCCTTTAATGTGAATAGGCTTGGTCTTCCTAGTTTATATTTTGCTAATCATGTTCTTTGTT
>Ga0315913_1000332_pt1 | contig 39317 bp, 18 predicted proteins | sample MpolsnodulesMG_FD_207736 | JGI IMG/M metagenome (GOLD analysis project Ga0315913, IMG submission 207736) | Medicago polymorpha root nodule microbial communities from Los Angeles, California, United States - small nodules | ecosystem: Host-associated > Plants > Roots > Nodule | place: USA...
CTACAAAGGTAACTTCAAGACGTTAAACAATCATGTTGGAGACCTTGAGGCTGCAAGAGAAAGAATGATCCATTCAGTTGCAAGTGAAAGAGGAAATGGTAATGAAATTGAAAAAGATGTTCTGAATTGGTTGGAGAAAGTGGACGGGGTCATTAAAGAGGCGAATCAGCTTCAAAACGATTCTCGCAATGCAAATGTTAGGTGCTCGCCATGGTCATTCCCAAATTTAATTTTGCGTCATCAACTAAGTAGGAATGCCACAAAAATTGCAAATAATGTTGTTGAAGTTGTTCAAGGGAAAGAAAAGTTTAATTCAGTTGGTCACCTTCCCCCTCTAGATGTAGTAGCCTCTTCCTCAACAAGAGATGGTGAAATGTATGACACAAGGGAGTCCCTAAAGAAGGACATTGTGAAGGCTTTAGAAGATTCTACTTCATGCAACATTGGGATCTATGGGTTGGGTGGGGTGGGGAAGACCACTCTGGTGGAGAAAGTTGCTCAAATAGCCAAGGAAAATAAATTGTTCGATAAAGTGGTGAAGACAGAAGTATCCAAAATTCCAGACATCAAAAGAATTCAAGGGGAGATTGCAGACTTCTTGGGTCTGCGATTCAAAGAGGAAACTATTCTTGGCAGAGAACAACGCCTAAGGCAAAGAATCAAGATGGAGAAAAGTATCCTTATCATTCTAGATAACATATGGACCATACTTGATTTGAAAGAAGTGGGGATACCAGTTGGTAATGAACATAATGGTTGCAAATTGTTGATGACAAGTAGAAATCAAGAAGTGTTGCTGCAAATGGATGTCCCAAAGGATTTCACTTTCAAAGTTAAACTTATGAGTGAAAATGAGTCATGGAGCTTGTTTCAATTTATGGCAGGGGATGTGGTTAAAGATAGCAATTTGAAAGATCTACCATTTAAAGTGGCCAGAAAATGTGCAGGTTTGCCTCTTAGGGTGGTGACAGTAGCGCGTGCAATGAAAAATAAGAGGGATGTTCAGTCTTGGAAAGATGCATTAAGGAAATTACAAAGTAATGATCATACAGAGATGGACCCGGGAACTTATTCTGCTTTGGAATTGAGTTACAACTCATTGGAGAGTGATGATATAAGGGCTCTCTTCTTGCTTTTTGCAGTAGTGCTAGATGATATAGAGTACTTTCTCAAAGTTGCAATAGGGTTGGACATATTGAAGCATGTTAATGCCATAGATGATGCAAGAAACAGACTTTACACAATAATCAAATCTTTGGAGGCGGCTTGTCTTTTGCTTGAAGTTAAAACAGGTGGAAAGATCCAAATGCATGACTTTGTTCGTGATTTTGCTATCTCCATAGCATGTAGGGACAAGCTTGTACTTCTAAGAAAACAATCTGATGCCGAATGGCCAACCAATGATTTTCTAAAAAGGTGCAGGCAGATCGTTCTAGATAGATGGCATATGCACGAGCTTCCTCAAACGATTTGTTGTCCAAACATTAAGTTTTTTGTGTTTTGCAATGTGAACCGTTCTTTAGAAATCCCTGATACTTTTTTTGAGGGTATGAGAAGCCTTAGAGTGCTAGATTTAACACGCTTGAACTTGTTATCATTACCCACATCGTTTCGGTTATTAACAGACCTTCAAACATTGTGTTTGTATCGATGCGTTTTGGAAAATATGGATGCACTAGAAGCTTTGCAAAATTTAGAAATACTTTGCCTTTGGAAATCTTCAATGATCAAGTTGCCAAGAGAAATAGGGAGATTGATTCGATTGAGAATGCTTGACTTGAGCCATTCAGGAATAGAGGTAGTCCCACCCAACATCATATCAAGCTTGACTAAATTGGAGGAGTTGTACATGGGTAATACCTCTATTAATTGGGAAGATGTGAGTTCAACGGTTCATAATGAAAATGCTAGTCTTGTCGAGCTTCGAAAACTACCCAAATTGACAGCTCTAGAATTACAAATTCGTGAGATTTGGATGTTGCCAAGGGACTTGCAATTGGTGTTTGAGAAGCTGGAAAGATATAAAATAGCTATTGGAGATGTATGGGACTGGTCTGACATCAAGGACGGAACCTTAAAAACATTGATGCTCAAACTTGGTACAAACATACATTTGGAGCATGGAATTAAAGCATTGATTAAAGATGTTGAGAACTTGTACTTGGATGATGTAGATGGAATTCAAAATGTGCTTCCTCACCTAAATAGAGAAGGATTTACATTGCTGAAACATCTCCATGTCCAAAATAATGCAAACTTGAAGCACATTGTTGACTCTAAAGAGAGGAATCTAATCCATGTGTCATTTCCCATCTTGGAAACACTAGTACTTCTTAATCTTAGAAACTTGGAGCATATATGTCAGGGTCAACCTTCAGTTGCTTCTTTTGGAAGTCTCAGTGTTATCAAAGTAAAAAATTGCGTCCAGTTAAAGTATCTTTTCTACTTTACAATGGTTAAAGGACTTTCTCACCTTTGTAAGATTGAAGTTTGTGAGTGCAATTCTATGAAGGAGATAGTGTTCAGAGACAACATTTCAAGTGCAAATAATGACATCATTGATGAAAAAATCGAGTTTCTTCAATTGCGTTCTTTGACTTTAGAACATTTGGAGACACTTGATAATTTCTTCTCTTATTACTTGACCCATTCTAGAAGTAAGCAAAAGTGTCATGGTTTAGAACCGTGTGATTCTGCACCATTTTTCAATGCTCAGGTATGTTACTTTGTTTTTAAGTTTCTCTAGATACAAATGATAAAATTTTTAATTTTATGATATGTACAAATAAATTATCAATTTTCAGCTTGTGATGAAGCATATTGCTCATCACCTCTCGTATTCTCTCTCTCTGGGTTTTACCTTGTTTCACATCAATCAATAAAACTATTTGAACCTTTTTTTACCTTGTTTAGGTTAATTCTGAACCCAACTTTGTGTCCTTTTTTATATTTAGTTGAAAACTCTCACTTAACTAACTACATCAAATGTTTTTGAAGTAAATGTAGAGTATATTATGAATAATAGCATTAAATAGTTCGAAAAGAGTTAACTTTTTATATATATATATATATATATATATATGTTGTTTTTGAATTTTCAAACTGTTGTATTTGGATTTCCAAATTCTATTATCTACCGAAGTTGTTACTAGGTTGAGTCACGACCAGATTGCTCTCTTTAAAACGTTTCGTGACACTGCCAAAAATTGAGCAAGACAGACTATCAACCACGCCGCCTTCAGGATAAAACTAGTCCAGCTACAACTGTTTGACTAACTACTGCACTGTAGAAAACCGTTCGAGAATTACACCTCCAATATGGTACCAAGACCATTCTTTTAATACTGAAACCACTTTAATATTGTACTGTTACTACTCTATTATGGTGCTGAGACCACTCAAATATGGTGTTACCACCATTCTAATTATTAACTTCTCCAACTATGATACTATGATCACTCAAATATGGTTTTACACCATTGTAACGTTTAACTTCTTCGAGAATCGAAAAGGAATATATTTTAAGATCATTCATAATTTTGAAGGGACATTATACCGAAAAGGGACTATGATCTTAAATTATTATTTATTCCGAAGGACATAAAACTATCGAAGGGACTATGAACTTAAGACCATTCTTAATTCCGAAAGGACATTAAACCGAAAAAGGGACCATGGTCTTAAGAACACTCTTAATTCCGAAGGGACAAAAAAAAAGGAGATGAAGAGAAGAAAGACTCGTCAACACAAGTCAAGAAAGGGAGAAGAGAGAAAGAGTTCCTGACAACTCAATGAAACTCTTTGGTATAATTTTTGAACTAGGTGAGCTCTCCTTTTATAGGGAGAGTTTGTAACTAATTTGGAGAAACTTAAGAATTAAGTAAGGGTGTTTGTGGGTGGGTTTGGGTTGGGTTTGACCAAACCAAAACCAAACCAAATAGGGTACTCCGGTTTGGGTGAGGTAAAATAACCACCTGTTATACTATTGGGTGGGTCTGGACAAATCCACTAATTTTTGGGTTAGGTTGGATTGGGTAATGGGTTACCCAACTTATTTTTCTATTTTTTTAATATTAAATGACTAAATGACAAGTCCTCGTGATTTTGTTTTAAAATAGTACTCAACTTTTTTATTTTCTTAAAAAAAATGTTTAACTTATTTTACTATAATTTTATGCATCATAGAATATCAAATAATAAACTTCATCATAAAATACTTGCAACAAACTAAAGTTGCATGACATAAAATTGCATTAGTATCAAAATAACCAAAAAGTGCAACATATTAATTTGTAACTCTAGTATGTTTTGATTTTCAATATATAAGGTACAATGTGTATGTTTTGGAAATATAACTTTCTTCTACCCTATGAAAATAAAGATAAAAAATATTAACATTATTGGGTAAGTGGATTTTTTGGGTTTGGGTCTGGTTTTACCCAAAACCCATTTATTTTTATGAGTTTTCCATTTTTAGAAACCACACCCACCCAATTACCCAACCCAACCTATTTTTTTGGGTTTTTTTGGTGGATTTGACTGGGTTTTCTGGGTTGACCTAACCCATGAACACCCCTACCCTTTTTATATTGTCATAGATTATCAGAATGAACTGCAAAAACAGGAAGAAAAAAAATATATAATCATCCACGGTGGGAGACATGTTACACTCATCCAAGTAAAAAATCATGTATTCCCTCTTCCTTTTTTTTTTTTAAGAAGTGTATTCCCTCTTACTTAATCAGCTTAAAAAAAAATTTGTACTCTATTTCATTTTTGCCCTAAATTCATGGATATATAGATGAAATCACAAAATACTCACCCAATCTTAAATGTAAACAAGTAAACAACACAACACAAACATACTTAAAAGAGTCTAGCTAGCTAGCTAACCCAATATGCATTGCAATATTCACACAAACTGGAACGGATGAGTGGCATTATAGTGAAAGCATCCAACTTTGTATTTGTTTCTCAATTCCCATGAAAACATGCATAATAAACTAAGAATGCTTGCTTGCTTATATTGTGAATTTTTTAATGTTTCATTTGTCATTCTCAAAAACTCATCTATCTACACTCGTGCTTTAGAAACAAACCTACTAACCTCTAGCTAGCTAAGGGATAGGGTTTCAGAGATCATGCTGATCGATCAAGCAGATGCAGAGTGGTTCACACCAAACAGAACACATAAACTTTTTCAAGTGTTTCATTTCGAGGCGACACGAGCACTTTCCCGGCATTTCCTCCCATCTCTTGGAAATTCTCAATTATTTTCTCTGGATCCTCGTGACCACCGTTGTTCTCAAATGCCCCTTCAATTCTTGATGCAATCACCCACATGCCTTTCCTTCAATGATCAATTTTAAAATTATTTCACTCAGTTAAATATCTACACATGATGTTCACAAATCTTAACTCAACCAGAAAAAATATCAAGATTGGTAGGTCAGATGCAATGATTGAGATTCGAACCCCTGCTTCTTCAATCTTTTTTTAAGGACCGGGCTTCACCACTTGCTTGTGTAAATTTTCAATAGTTATTGTCATTTTGTTTATCTAAAAAAACAGTTCTACACGTGATCAAAGTCCAAGTCTTAGAATTTTGGGTTTGGGTTCTTACTAACTAAACTCTACTAAACGAGCTTGTAAGGTGAAAGATGTCTCCTACTTATAATAAACTTATTTCTCGACGATATCTGATTCAACACAAGCCTCTTAATACACTTTAGTTTACATCTAGATTGTGACACGAGTAACCTAATAGCAGTTGACTCAATCTTTTATGGAAAAATAAAAAATAGTGAATGGTCCAATGGGAAAAATCTGGTCTGTCTATTATTACACTGCACCTAGGGGTGGACCTGAACAACGCATGGTGTGGCAGGTGTCACACCAGTTCAGGTCCAATACTTTTTTAATTTTTTTTTTTTGTGTTATCGGCTCATTATATATTTTTACTTATATATTAATATAGACACCTAGTTTTTTTTTTATGTTTATACACGCGTCTATATTTTTATTCATATATTAATACGGGGAAATATTTATTTTTGTAATTTATATACGTGTCTATATTTTTACTTATGTAAGAGAACCTATTTTTTTTAATATACATGTGTTAATATTTTAACACATATATTAACACGGGACCGATTTTTTTTATTTTTAATTTATACACATGGTTATATTTTTATTCATATAGACTTCTTTTTATAATTTCTATACAATTGCGACTTGCTTCCAAAAAAGAGCGCAACACGCTCACTCATTTGTATGCAAAGGTATCCTGCTAGAGCATTTGACATCTCTTATAACCTATATAGAAAGAGATGTTCTTAGAACAATTAGTAATGATATGATTTTATTTCATTTTCAACAAATGGAAAGTAGATTATTTTCTTTGTAATTTTGGTTACTACAACTATTTTTAATATAGGGAGCCCCTAATATGGACCCTTTTTGTTAGGTCCACACATGGTCCTTGCCAAAATTACCTGCAATTGTGGGTAAACAAACTTGGAATCACCAATTCATGATGTTTTCTCTACATTATTTTCAAGTTCCAATCCTCTAATCGGAAGGAAACATGAGGGAGCCTTTAATTTCGTTCCGGTTAACAAACTTGGTTCCGGGTTTGGTACGAAATTGATTATCATGAAGATGTTGACGATGGTTGTTTAGGCGGCTAGCGTGAAGAACTTAACTGTTGCAAGCACTTTATTGACATTTGCACTTTTTTCCTAGAAAAACGCATTGAAGCTCATCTTAAGGATTTGTGGATTTGTTCAAACGCTAGGTTGCAATGAAAAAATGTGTTGCAGATAATTTTGTTCAGTTATAATGAAATATGGGTTCTAAACCAGTAACCCTTTTTTCCTTAGAAAATAAAAACAGTAAGCATTTGGATGGCTAAATTTTTTAACATGAATGATGAAATTAAAGTTATGATAACAAAGAATTAGTTAGCGATTTGTTGTGAATCTGATTGGATGATTCATCGGTTTTAATTGAAAAAGTTCAGTCATAGTAAAGATACATATTGAAACCATCCTTGTAAACTGAAAAGCAAGTGTCTCACCCACTATTGCAGGTCATTTACCAAGGACCATAGGTGGACCCTAAAAATAAGGGTCCATATTAGGGGCTCCCTTTAATATAACTTCTTATTAAATTTAATATTATTTAATTAATTGACCAAAAAAATGTGCCCCACTAGTATTGAAAGTCTAGATCCGTCCCTGACTGTACCATACCATGGATTCGCCTCTGCATAACTTTTAGCACTAAGGAAAACAAAAATTCTAAGAAAAAAATATTAATTAATTTATGAATTCTAACCAGATAAAAAAAATCATGGGCATTACCAATGTTCGGTTAGTTCGAGTTGTACTGAATTTAAATTTCTTAAGCATAATTTTGAGTTTGAAAACTGTAAATAGAAAAATACATGGTTGCAATGATAGATCCAATTAAACGTGGTTAGTGATAACCAAGAAAATGTTGGTTATTGCCTTGTATTTATCCTTTTAATTTAATGATGTTATATGACCAAAATCATCTAATTTATGTTTATATAGGATTTTAGTAGTTTATTTAGTTTTAGTTGTTAATTAGCTCTTTGGAACCGTTAATACTTGTTATGGGTGGTTTTGTGAAAAATCTTGAGTATTTGTTGTGAAGCTATAAGAAGATGCGGCGCGGGGATTGAGTCTGAAGGTACATTGCTAAAAGATTTTCTATTTGGGTCGTAGACTGGTACGAACTTGGGTCCATCGTTGGCAAAGCTTGTGGATGAAATTTAATGAGCTATCAGTGATTTCCAGTACAAGGAAAAAAAGAAATATGTTGATTTCCAACAAATAGGACAAGGGCGGCTCACATGGAGAATTACCAAATGACACAATTTGTAGGGGTTTAACTTGTACTATAAAAGGACAGTCACATTGTTGTGTCAAAGGTCTGAAAATAATTTTTTGATTTGAACGGTAATTTTTAGCTAGGGTTAACAACCACTAGCGTTCTCTCACCATCTCATCCTTTTCATTGATGAACATGAGTGCTAGTTCTTAAAAAGTTCGAGTTTAAGATTATTTTGGGTGAGTAATGTAAAGAGCTCACTCGTCTCCTTCAAGGATTGTAATACTATTTTAACTCTAAAATCTTCTATCAATATAGCTATTATGTTTTTATCCATCTCTTCTTTCATTTCTGATTTTAAGGTTAAAACCCATTTAGTGGTTAAGATATTATGATTATATTTGCATAAGTTTAGAAAGTCACCTTCGAGCTTCTTTTAAACAGATTATTTTAATATTAATCCTTAAAAGTAAAACTTGATCACATTTATATTGTCCAACCACAATGTTACACATTGTTTTCTCATTTCAAAATAAATACAAAAAAAAAAAAAAAGCCTTATAAAGGAGTGATGCAAAGAAAAGAAAAAAAAGTCATTTGTTACATTATGGTTGGACAATATCATATGACATTCCCACCACAACGTAGCACAAGTAGGATCCCAGATATTTATGTCAGTGTCAATGAAAAATGTATGTCACTTCAATGTTTTTGTACTAGAACACCATTGAGAAGAATGAAATTGGAAGCAATCCAAATTGCTGAGATATATAGCTAATTAGTTTTTCTAGGACTACATTCAACACAAATCATATTTGTAGCGACGAAAAACATATTCAAACCTTATCATTATTATTATTGTTTTAGCAATTTTATAGATTTGTGTTGTTAGTACTGACTTTTAAAAAAGAGTTATAATATCGATAACAATTTGTTGTGATTGAAAACCACAAAAATTGAGAACTTGTTTCTTTGTTTTTTTTAAGTAAAACTCAATAGTCACAAGATTATTTCAAATTTAAATACTCCTACATAAAATTACATATAAATCAATGTTAAAAAAAACACGTAAATTATAAGTCGTTTTGGAAAAAAAAATTGTTTTAAGTTATAAGTCGTTTTATAATACCAATAAATCATTAATGTTACTTTTTCTATTATACCATTGACTATTTATTACTTTCTATTATTTTAATTCTTTAATTTATCTTTTCTCATATCATTTATTAAGAACAATTTTGTAAAACAACTCAACATATCTTTTTCCCATATAAAATTAATTACATTTCTTAATATGTGTGAAATAGTCAAAACGACTTATAATTTGGGAAGAAGAGAGTATTGATTACACAAGTTTTTCTAAAAACTTACGATTTAAATCCCTTAAAGAATTTCTCTGGGCACTCACTAACATTTCTCTTTTCAAAATATTGAAAATGAATTTTTCTAATACAACCAGTAATAATAGTAACCTCTGCAATTTACTATAAGTCGTTTTGACATTTTCATATATATTAAGGAATGTAGTTAATTTTGAATTGAAAAGAGAAATTATGAGTGATTTTACAAAATTATCCCTTAATGATCGCATGAAGAAGAAAAAAAAAGAGAAAGACTTGAAAGAAAGTAAGTAATAAATGGTAAGAGATTTGTTAGGAAAAGAAACATTAATGATTAATGATTCAGTGATATTGTAAAGTGATTTAGATCGTTCACAATAGAGCATCCATTTTGGGGACTTAAGTGGGTCTTATAGGTGCACATCACCAATTTTATAATTTGTTTATGTCAATACTTAATAAAACTCATTCTCTCCAACTCAGTTCATTACATCAATACTCTAAATCATTAAATTTTAAAAAAAATAATATTTATTTTAGTATAATTTATTTAGAGAAAGTACTTCCATAGTCATCCTTCTTTACAAACACCCAATTTATTTGCAATAGAGATGCCTATTTAGCATATGTTAAGCTAGTGAAGCATCCACCATCGTGACAGTCTTATAATAAAAAAGTATATTAAAATTTAAAATATTTGACTTTTTCAAAAAATAATTTATTATTTTAGAGTTCTTAAAAAGTGTTCCGAATACAACCGTTAATGAAACCCTTTTAAAAAATAATTTTTATAATACATAATTTTTATTTTTTCTGTACTACTAACACCTACCCTTAACCCTTTGTATTTTTGTGAAGGATATAGCTTGAGCGATAAGAATGAAGGAGTAATGGTCAAAGTTATTTAGCCATTGGTGTGTTTTTAGCAAAGGCATGCAAATAAGACAATTGGTCCGTTTGGTTGCAAAGTTTGAAAGTGAAAGAGCAGAAAACAAAGAGAACCAATAGAAACTGACACGTGTCAGTCACATTCCCCTGACAATGAATTTGGTCTCAGAACCTGAAACGGCGTGACAACCAGATTCAATTTTGTTGACCGTATATGGCCGGTGGCTTAATCTCTCTTCTACCATTCGCCACATAATATTTAATTATTCTCTCTTTAAATTTATCACATTTTCCAAAAAAACACTAGTAAGCATTGTGAGAGAAAATAGATTCCTCGTTCACTTTACTTGTTTCCAATTTTGATTTCTTTCTACTCTTCTTTGTTATGTTGATGTTGTTCTAGCTGAATATAGAGGTAGAAGACAGTGAGAGACGTGGAATTTGGTGACAACATTTTGTGCATTATCAACAAAAAATTGACAGGTATTTGAAATTGTTTATTTATGTACTTCTAGTGTCAATTTTCATTGTTGGTATGTTATAAAATTGTTATAGTAGTAGTATAGTATTAGTTGTCTTTTTGTTTAGATTCTTGTAATGATTCATCTCTTAGGGTTAGTCCAAGGTTTCTAAATTTTAATCACTTATTTGCGCGCTTCATGTTTTCAAATCATAGTTAAAAGGTTTAAATGAAATAACTTATGTCAAATGAGTAAATAAATCTATGTCGATTTGATATTAAATCTATGTCTATGTTTATCTCAAATGGTATAGCAACACATTTTAATTTTAATGTTAAACATACTGTGACATATAGTCCATGAGGTCTATTCTTGCACCATAATAATTGCACTGGCATTTGTTTGATATCATTGTGAGTTTAACGAAATCAAGATACATCACCATAATTTTGCAAACATTACACTTTATAACGTCAACAAAATCTCGTGTCATGGTTATTTTATTTGTTCAACCCATTGTAATATCAAATATAGAGTTTAGTCACTTGCCAAAAACTTGTTCACAAAAGGTGTGTGCGTGCAAGTGGTGCTGCAAATTGCCTGGTGTTACGAGATCCAAGCATTGGCTAGCTGTTAACCTAATTTGTTCCCTATCTCTACACGTTCAGTATTTTATAAATTATTGAGCAATAACATAGACATTCCATAAAATACTAGATTTCTTCCATGTTCTATCATCATTGATTTAGTTCCGATAAAGGAAGATGCATTTAGTCAAGAATGTTAAGTGTAAGTATGATGGTCAAAAAAATCTTTTTAACACCCCTCAAAAAAAAAAATCTTTTTAACAAGATTTTTCAATGTGGTGCTCTTATAAAATGAACCTTGGCAAATAACCTTAGCACTACTGTTAACATTGTTAGGTTGAATATTTTTCTTAATGTTTTAAGTTGGAATATTGAATGTTTCATTTTGAGTGTGTAAGTTTATAATAATGTTTGTCACTTTGTCTACGTTAAAAAAAAATGGACCTTGTATCAATGTATACATTTGGAATACAAGCTTAGGGTGTTCTACATTTGGAATACTTTTTTGTTCACTTTGATCCTTACTTATTTTATTTCAAATCTCTTATTTACTATTATAATAACTTACGGTAATAAGTGTATTTTAATTATAAAAAAAATCATCATCATAAAATCTAGTAGTACATTCGATAACTTTTTTAAGAAATATGTATAAATTTAAACACACTTTATATGAGACAAAGAGAATAATAGTTTGCTGTTAAAAATGTTAGCGGGCTAAGTTGAAACTAATCTAATTATAAACAATTTTAAGGTAGCTAATGTGGCCTTTTGAGTCTTTGACGGTGAGGAAACCAAGTAGATGGTCAACAAACTTAACCCTATAAATTTTTAATTATTTACTGTTCCATTGAATCACGTTGGTGTAATATTTATATTGGATATAGTTTGCTCTCATATTGAAACAGAAGTAATTTTCACTCATTCCTCCAGTCCTTTTAATTTTTAATATGTCGGATTTTTCTCATATAATACTTCATGACGGTATTCATGCATCGTTAACACATGCATGACTCGAAGATCAATATATTGTGTCTTGTGTTTGTTAAATTTATATACCAAATTGGAGATCTTCTTGCTTATAATCTAATTCTATTCCATTTCAAGTCTTCATTTTCATTTTTTTTAGTATGAATTATTTAGCATAAGCCCTACTAAATTAGGTTGTGGTGAGTCAAGTACTATTTGTATTTCTCTTAGTCTATCTAATATTATTCTTTTTTCCTTTAAAACAGTAGGCTTTGTTTGACAATACAAATAGACTTGTATGATAACAATTTTGTCTAACGAGCTTATAGTATTTTAGTAGCTTTTATGGTCTTTTGTTAAACTATTTCATGTTATTTATAGTGTATAATTTTTTTTATCTCAATTTCACCTTTGTAATATTAATTAAAATTTAATAAACGTTAATTAAAATTATTTTTTCATGTCATTTTGTGTTTATCAATTAGTTTGGCAACTAATTTTACCAAAAAATACATATTCAACCGGCTAGTTTATTCGCTATATAACTAACTTACCAGGTATTCTTGTAAGTTCATATACTACCAGCTAACCTATCTACTTTGTTTTACCAAACAAATTCTTAGTAATGTTTCCGACCATCAATATTTACAACTGAAGTGGTTGATGTATAGTTGTGTGAATGTTGTAAACCTCAGAAATACCGAATTTGATTCATTAAAAAAAAAAAAAAGGTGTTACAACCATTAGTAGTTAAAACTTGGGAGGTCCATTGACTACCTCATGTGTGCTTTCTATTTCACATTCAACTCCAACTGGATTAATCTCTTTAGAGATGCACTTGTGAGTTGGTCAAAACTTGAGGACTAAGTGGTCCAAAAAGTTCTAAATAAATTGGATTTTACCCTAACTTTATAAACATTTTTATCCTTCCTCTATTAACATTTTAATTCATTAACAAGGTATTCAAACTTTACGTAGAGTCGTAGATTGTAGTGTGTGGGAATGCCGGGCTTTCAGGTGTCATATTTTTCACAAAACGAGGTAGAGAGTTCCAATAAATTAACCAAGTGGTAGAGAGAGAGACAAAGAAAGGAAGCATGGGATTGTATATTTTCAGTTGGACATTGTGTCTGTCCATGACAGAGGGATTTGAATTTCAGTCTTTAGTTTAGTAACACACTCGTGTCCCCAATAATATTCTATTCATATAGTACTAGATATTATTTATTTAATAATCATTGTATATAGATTTTCACTTCTTTTTTTATTTCATAGTGTTGAAAATTGTTTGAATGAGTCAGAGTACTAAAATACTTATAGTAGCTTCTTCTCTTTGTCTCTCTTGGATAAACTAAGCTTCAAACTTCATTTTAAACCATTGTTAGCCCTTGGTAAAAATGTTCTATTTCCCTTTTTTTTTCTTTCTTCATTGTATTCACCTATACAAACTATCTAACACAATGGTCCATCTAATTTCATTTTTTGTAGGTATTCCTTGATTTGAAAAGTGAAGGAAGTTGAAAGGAAAATTACAAAGATTCAATGAACAATAACTGGCTTTCATTCCCTCTTTCACCTTCTCATTCTTCCTTACCTTCTAATGATCTTCAAGCAACTCAATATCATCACTTTCCTCTTGGATTAGTCAATGACAACATGGAAAACCCTTTCCAAAATCATGGTACAAACATTTTTATCTTATTTTTAATTCATTTGTTCGTGGAAGAATCTAAGTTTGAATTCTAACAATAAGGCTGTAACAATAATATGCAATATTTTACTTAGCTTCTGACCGAACTCAGAATTAACATGACCCCTTTTTTCTAAAAATCGGACGGTTACGACAAAAAAATATTGTGTGTTTTTTTTATTTTATCATAAATTTATGTTTGTGGTATTTGAATTTAACAGATTGGAATCTGATGAACACACACAGCAGCAATGAAGTTCCAAAGGTTGCGGATTTTCTCGGTGTATGCAAGTCTGAAAATCACTCAGATCTTGCTGCAACCAATGAGGTTCAATCAAATGATTCAGATTATCTCTTTACAAATAACAATAGTCTCATGCCAATGCAAAACCAAATGGTAACAACATGCACCAATGAGTATCAAGAAAAAGCTAGTAATAGTAATTTACAGTCTTTGACATTATCCATGGGAAGTGGTAAGGATTCAACATGTGAAACTAGTGGTGACAATAGTACAAACACGGTTGAAGTTGCAGTTCCTAAAAGAACTTCAGAGACATTTGGGCAAAGAACTTCAATATATCGTGGTGTAACAAAGTAGGCATATTTACACTTTATTTGTCTTTTAATCTATTTAATTTTGACATGCTTTGTTTTATATTTTCTCTAATGTGCATAAAATATTTATTTATAAATATATATAGACATAGATGGACTGGAAGGTATGAAGCTCACCTTTGGGATAACAGCTGTAGAAGGGAAGGACAGTCAAGAAAAGGCCGCCAAGGTAAACTTAAAACTTCAAATTAAAAACCCTTAAGCATGGTCTTTAAATCACAGTTGCAATTACGCTGCAAATCATTATATTGCGCTTAAATACGACTGATCAGTCGAATATGTGATTGAAATGTTGTTGCGAAGACATCAAAATCTTTTATAAGGCGGTTGTTGACGACAATTTTTTTTTTAACAAGCCAAAATGATTGCTGACCACAATTTAAAACATGCTTTTAGGGTTTTGCTTTTTGTTTTTGATACATTAGACTAGTTATTAATTTTGAAGTTTTATTTCAGCTAATATTATACTAACACAATTCTCTTGTCATGTTTTGCTTATGTTGCTTCTCAACTTTAATTTTCTTCAGTCTATTTGGGTAAGTGTCTCTATTTAAGATATGTTCAATCTCTTTTCTTTCCTTTTTTTTAGTGAAACAAAGTATAGATTTGTTTGTTTGAATTTAATGGCAGGTGGATATGATAAAGAAGAGAAAGCTGCTAGGTCTTATGATTTAGCTGCACTTAAGTACTGGGGGACATCCACCACAACTAACTTTCCAGTAAGTCTATTTTCAACTATACAATTCTTATGCCCTAATTCAAAAACTTTGACTTATTAATTACATATTGTTTTTGTAGGTAAGCAACTATGAGAAGGAAATAGATGAAATGAAGCACATGACAAGACAAGAATTTGTTGCCTCTATTAGAAGGTAATTAATTTATGCTTTTCTAAGTCCATTAATATATGGTAATAAGAAGAAGAATCACTCTTCAAAGTAAAGCTTTTCTAGGATATGAACTTATCAGTATTGTTGAATTAAATTGCAGGAAAAGTAGCGGTTTCTCAAGGGGTGCATCAATGTACCGTGGTGTTACAAGGTGTAATATTGGATCACTTTGATTTTTCTTAATTTTATACCACTAATTTCATTGATTTTCTTTCTCTATGCTTTTGCTTATAATTAATAATATTGTTTTTATTCTATGATGATGATTTTCAGGCATCACCAACATGGAAGATGGCAAGCAAGGATTGGCAGGGTTGCAGGAAACAAAGATCTGTACTTGGGAACTTTCAGTAAGCAAAATTATTCTAAACAAAAATTTAATTTTTATGCACCAATAATGTGAAACATTTTTATAGTATATGTACTTCCTCAGTTCTAAATTATAAGCAAAAACATGTCAACAAAAGAGTATGTAATCAAATGACACAATGATATCATTTTGTTAATTTGTTCAAGAAATATCAAAATGATAATATATACTTAGATGCATGTGTAAAATAGTTTTACACTAAACTACATACAAATTAAATCATCAACTCAACCTCACACAATATTGGAATTTAACTTACTTTTTAATTTTATTATTGCTCACTAAATCATCACAGGCACTGAAGAAGAGGCTGCAGAAGCATACGACATAGCAGCAATAAAATTCAGAGGACTCAACGCCGTAACAAACTTCGACATGACTCGTTATGACGTGAAAGCCATTCTCGAAAGCAACACACTGCCAATCGGAGGAGGAGCTGCAAAAAGACTAAAAGAAGCACAAGCTCTAGAAACTTCTAGAAAACGAGAAGAAATGCTTGCACTGAACTCATCATCTTTCCAATATGGAACATCAAGCTCTAGTAACACCAGACTCCAACCCTACCCTCTCATGCAATATCATCCAAATCAATTTGAACAACCTCAACCGTTGCTAACATTACAAAACAACCATGAAAGCTTGAATTCTCATCAATTCTCTCAAACCCAAGGTGGTGGTTATTTCCAAACACAGCTTGAATTGTGCCAACAACAAAACCAACAAACATCTCAGAATAGTAACATAGGTTCGTTCTACAATGGTTATTATCAGAATCATCCTGGTTTGTTTCAGATGAATAATATAGGATCTTCTTCTTCATCTTCTGTGATGGGAAATAATGGTGGTGGTTCTAGTGGGATTTATAGTAATAGTGGAGGGTTAATTGGTAATAATGCTGTTGAGGAATTTGTGCCGGTTAAGGTTGATTATGACATGCAAGGTGATGGAAGTGGTTTTGGCGGCTGGTCGGCGGCAGGAGAGAACATGCAGACTGCTGATTTGTTTACAATGTGGAATGACTATGAGACAAGAGAGAATTAGATAGATGATGTTTTTTTTAAGTATGAAAACAATTAACCATACAATTTTGTTATGTCTTTTTTTGTTGTTTTATTAATTGTTATGCATTATTGTTGTGGTAGTTGAAAACAAAAGATAGACGTTGATTTTCAATGCAGGATATTGACTTATTGAGTAGGGATCTGATTATGTGATATGTTCTTGGGCTGGTCCACAATACACCACAACTTGAAAGTTACATTCTATTTTATTTTCAAATTTTTCTAGTGTTGAAAAAAAAAAGTTACGCTATTTTAGGTTCAACATCTAATTGCATGTTCACTGTGACAATTTTCATGGTTTTCATCACGAGTTTGATCATTGCCATGGATTTTACTTGGCTTATGAGAGACCTTAATTATTTATAAAACGAGTCTACGCTCAGAGAAAACACATGCATTACTATAAATCAAACATCGATGGAATCGCTTTTGAATCAATGTATTTTAACCCCCGCTCTGATATGAACTCAACGTCACAACTTCTAATCATTTTTTTTTATTACATGATCATAAATCCTTCTTGATAATAGCCAATAAACACACATTGCTACTATTTATATCCACTTTATGTATATCATCTTGAGTTAATTGTTTAAATTGACCTTGTGATATACTTTGTAATTTGAGAATATTCCTATTATTAACCTCCTATTTTTTCATGTAGAGAGATCGAATTTTTTCATTGTTTTTTATGGTCATGTTTATGGCATTTAAATATGACTTTCCACACAAAAATAGAGTTTTCTAGTAAGGGACAGATTAATTATGAACTTTTACAACATAAATCAATTAGAAAACAAAACAATGGAAACATCGACCTAAAAATCGAATTTCAAAATGTTTTTTTTTTCTCAAATAGATCTATAAAAGTATAGGTAAATTACAGTTATTGTTCTTTAACTTAATTTCAGATAACGATGTCATTTTTATCTCTTTTTTTCAAGTCAATTTTATCTTTTTTGGTTCGTTTGCATATGAATTTTCATATATCAAATCTAAAATTCATATGACAACATATGTGATTGAGCATAGATTTGAACACTAGGAGTTCATATCAAACTAAAAGCATGATTTTAATCTTGAATTTTTTTATGCAAATGGATCAAAATGACGAAAAAGACATGAAAAAAAAAAAGATAAATGATGAAATCGTTATATGAAATTAAGTTAAGGGACGACAAAGTAATTTTTCCATAAAAACACATAGAAAGGATATGCAAAGATTCACACCATTCTAAAAAGCCTTGATTTTTTTTTTTTTTTACCTAAACGTGCAAAATTGCCATTTGTTTCGAGTAAGCATATACTCACAAGTCAAATTTCGTTCCTCAAATTAAACGAGGAATAAACTAATTATTAATTTTCGGTCCCCATAATTATGAATTTCTTAAACAATTCATAATTAATTTGTCGCTTGTTTAAAAACTCTAAAATTTCATGGTAAAGGTTCTTATGATGTTATAAACAAGCTAGTAAAACTAGAGAACAAAATTTGATGAGAGAATATGGATACTCAAAACAAAATTGCAACTTTGCATGTTTAGGTAAAAAAAAAAATCAAGGTTTCTTCAGAAAGCTACAAAATGCATGTTTAGATGAAAAAATTAAAATTAAAATAAATTAAGGCTTCTTTAGAATGCTATGAAACTTTGCACATCCCTTCTATATTTTTTTTTATAAATGTATCTACAAAACAATTAGCTGAAAATTCAATTTCTACGTCAAGGTTTTTTTTTTGAGTTTTTGCGCTTTAAAAATACCAAATTAATTCGTCCTTAATTGAAAAATTTTAATTTTATATTTTAATAACCTCCTAAAGATGCATGTAAAACATCATGGAAAAAATAAGGCTTAATAGCAGTTTTAGCCCCCTAACTTTTCCAAAGTTGTGATTTTGGCCCCTGAGAAAAAAAACTACAAAACCGCCCTTTAAGTTTTGCATCTGTGGCAGTTTTAGCCCCCAAGTTCAATTTTGACTCGGTCTACGCTGACGTGGCACCCTAAGTGAGGTGCCACGTGTTTTTTTTTTACCAAAAATTGGCCTTGGGGGCCAAAACTGCTACAATTGCAAAATTTAGAGTGCGATTTTGTAGTTTTTTTTTCTTAGGGGTCAAAATCACAACTTCGTGAAAGTTAGTGGGTGAAAACTGCTATTAAACCTTTTGAAAATAAATATTTATGTCACTTTTCTTGACTTTTTGCCTACATGAGATAAAAAAATAGAAAGACTCTCAAATTAAAGAGTTAGAATCTTGTTTTTTATTTAAAGGATCATTTTTAGGACTTGTCATATAATACAGAGCCAATCTGAGCAATTAATCATCTCATATTTAGGGATATATGCACAAATATTTTACATCTCAAGCAAGTGATCATAAGAAACATTTGTATCTAACCAAACATCTATAATATTAGGACGAATAGGTTTGATTTATGCTTCACTTCAAAACATCTGTGCAAATTCTTCTTTTGACAACTAATATCTATTTCTTTCATCGAGTGTCATGTTCATCCTCTTAACAATCACATTCAACTGCAAAGACTTATGATATCTAATTTATATGTTTCTACAATAAGCTTCAAATGCTATCAAATGTTCACGTCCGTTATTTGTGTATCTTTACTTCAACTTCTTTTCAGTTTCACACTCAATTATGACTATAAATTGTTCGAGGTTACTTAAAACATCATTTTTACTTTTCAAAGCGTAAACTCAATTCTTTCATGAATGATCCTTAAAATGTTATTATATTCATAAGACCGCATTGAGGGGAATGCAACAAATGATAAAGAATAAATCTCTTCCATCAAAGAATATCGAGTAAAACGTTACAAAGTCAGTCAAACTCATATGGTTACCCAATTCAACAAAATAAAGCCGATCTTCACAATTGATTGTCCGCTTAGGTATTTACTAAAAGACAACATTTCCATTGAAATCAAATAAATTTATTCTTTTTTTTTTTTAAGGAAATTTATTCATAGATTTATTCTCTTTGGAATCATATCAAGTTAATATAAATGTATTACTTCAAAACAATGGCTCATACACTTTGAATCAAATCATAATTCACAATATCTCTTTAAAAACTTAATGCGTTTAAGAATATCACAAAAATATTTCTACAATAAATGTAGCCTCTGTTGTCTATAACACTTTTAGAATCATAAGAATATCCAATGATTTAATTAAAATATTTAAACTTTGTGTCTAAATATAGCATTCTAGAGTTGTTTTTTAGGGGGAAATATAGCATTCTAATGTTAGTATCATGCTACCACACTTCCTTATGATTTAAAACACTTACAACCAGATACATTTCATAAATTTCTCAATAATACCTCATGGCAATTGCACTTTCAAAAATATAAGGGAACTATAATACTTTACAATTGAAGGGTTGTAAGATTGGTGACGCTTTATTGCGGAAAGATAGCAAATCTCTTACTCGTTATATTATAGTCAATCAGCTTATTAGTTTCATTGAAGATTCTTGGCATGCACCACTTGTTCCATCCCACTTTAATAATAGTGATATGGTTGAAAATATCAAAATTCCTTTACTGAGTTTGCAACGGTCAAATGCAAGTGTTTGGCAGTTTGATTGTCGAGGTAATAACAGTGTTAAAATTGGATACATGGTTTGTTATGAATGCTTGGTTAACAAAGATGATCTTATAGTACCTAAAAATTAACAATGTTTATGAAACCTTCCGTATTCCTCCATTGAGTCAACATTTTTGTCGAGACTAGGCAGAAAGTAGGGTGTTTGTGATGCAGTTTGGTTTGGTTTTGAGCCTAAAATGAATTGAGAACTAAAGGAGTAGATGTTCATCATCAGTGTTTGTTGTGACCATGATACTGATAACCAGGCCCGTCCCTTGGGGTGAACAAACAACAAATGGAGTTGAGCCTCCCCAAGGTATGGGCCTCAAAAAAATATTATAGCCTAACACTACTACCCCTACTAAAAAGAAAATACTTATTCTCATTTCTCTGATACACATGTTCCAGACTTTACTTCTTCTCGTTTTAGTGACAGGAAGGTTGATATAGGTATTCGTCTGAACTTGTAAAATTTTATTCTAATATATATGGATATTTTTTGTGTTAATTACAATGATGAGTATTTCTTATGTTTACGGATTTCATTTTCAATTTAAATAGAACATTGCTCTTTTAAAAAAATGTGTTTTTATTTTATTACGGGTTTTTTTTTGCTTAGAGAGTCAAGCCTCCGAATTTATAGGAACGGTCCTGCTGATAACTCTTGCTATTTATTCCTTATTCTTCAGGATAGCATTTGATGTTGGCAAAAAAGTTCTTTGGGCGATTATAAACTCACTAATGTCCTTGGGCGATTATAAACTCACTAATGTCCTCAGTTAAAGGCTTTGATAATGTATTTTTGCAAGTTTGTGATCACTTGAATGATACATGGAGCATTTGAGAAAAAAGGAATACCAAACTTCGGGATGGCAAACAGGAGTCGGCTGATGAAGTCATTATATGTGCAAAAGATTAAGTTACCTCGTGGTAACATGCTCACAAAGGTCATATGACTCGAGCTAAGTTAACTCCTTCATCTATAACAAGGGTATCACAAATATTATTTTTGAATTAGATTGTAAGAAAATGATGGATGACATTCACTTTGATAAGCCAAATAGATTAGAAGAATATGGCTCAATTATAAAACAATTGTTGAGTTAATCTTAGAAGTCAATAATTGGGTGGAGTCTTATTTCTCATACTGTTGTGGTGTTGATAGTATACTGGTTGTGAACAAACAAGGAACTTTTTCAGAAGTTTGACCTGCTATTTCCAGCACTCGGGATTGGAATATCGGCGCTCTTTTGGTGTGATTTGTGGCTTCCACAAAGGACTACCCTTAAGGGCCACCCAAGTATTACTCAGTTTGATTAAATGTCCATGAAGATTGATGTTTACACTACACTAAATGATTTGCTATCACACGACCAAAATATCTCCAATAATGGTTAATTACCGTTAGCTTCAAAAGAGAAAATTAAGCAGTAAACTGCAGTTAGAGAGATTGAAGGTCATTCCTTTCAGGTGTGTGATAACAGGCTCTTAAGTCTAAAGAGCAATCTTCAATCTTTGTGTACTGAGAATTGTTAGAGGATCCTTCACAACCAAGCATGTGTATGAGCTCTTTTGAAGAAATAAAAAAAAAAAAATTGTGTTCGAGTTTATGGCGGGCAATCGTCCTGATACACATAGATGCCCTCTGGAATTCTTAGGCTCTGGGAAGGTCATTCTAAGAAGCATTCTGTTTGGAAGATCAGGAAAAATCCCAACTATTGAAATTTTCTAACAAATGGGTATTTACTCCTACTCAAACCAGCTCCAATTCTCTCTTTTTTGTACTTGGAGAGAAAAAAAACCATTAATATCAAAAGCCCATCCATTACAAACTATTACCGAGAGAAATTCATTAGAAAACCACAATAAATACAATCTAAGCATATGCTGGATGCTCTTTAAATTATGTGTCAATTGCATTGCACATACCAACCTGAAACGGAAAAGATGCATTACAAAGCTAACACCAACTTCCACCAAACCAGTACATATTTAAAAACCTAAACACTAGGACCAAGATACACATTTTCACCAATCAAAATAAAGTCCCAAAATGCAGATATTTCCATATGACCAAGACCAAGTACCGCCACCAAATATAATATAACAAAGAACACCAATAAGATGGGCAGGAAACTTGGGTCATTTCGTGATGAAATTGAGCATAACATATCTAAGGGTGTGAAACTTCTAGATACTAATTCTCAGATCTTATCAAGCTTCTCAGCCTTGACAACCGGGTTTGCTTTGGCTATGGCATCTCGTGCAGAAGTGCGGTAATCAAACGGGCAATCATGCTTGTCTGAGTAGCGATGTACAGCACAGAAAAGGTTGCCACATCGACAATTAAACCCAGTCAAACCAACTCGCTTATTGCAGTTGCTGCAACGTTTCGGACCATCCTTCGGCTTTGGATCACCACTCTCCTCTGAACCTGAGCCAAATAAAAAAGGCTTAGAGATAGTTTCATGTTCCACGGAAATGGCTGGGATATCAACGCTGGCAGTTTTAGGTTCCACGGAAAAGGCTGGGATATTCACGCTGGCGGCAGTAACGACAGGTTCTTTTTCAGGGTTGCTTGTAGACCCATTCATAATATTTCCAAGGGATGATGCTGCAAGCTGGGCCTGCTCCTGTTTCAGCATCATGTCTTTGTGGCACTTAGAACACATGTTCATGGTAGCTGCACTTCCGAAAAATCCACAGTTGTTGATGCACAATATAGGACCTTCAGGGGGAGCTTGACATTCGGTCTTTTCATGTTCCATCTTTTCAAATTTCCTGCACCAAGGACTCAAAGATTAAATTATCATTAATATATAGTAAACACATAAAATGACATGAATAAGAGATGGAAGGAGAGGAAGGCTTAGATCACACTACAATCACTTGATCAAGCCTGAATTTAAAATCATAAGTCATACACAATTGAAAAATCTAAAACTAATAACTTAAGCTAGCTGTAAGATAAACCCAACCCCTATTCATTTTTACTGGAAATTTCTGAACTGCAACTAATCCCAAGCTCAACTAACAAACCCAACCAAACCATTAATTTTAAGCAAACATAAGAATGCAATGGTATATCAAAATAAAAGCCAACAAAAAAGACGCACGATTAGTCATAACTAAGACACTGGGGAAGATAAAGGGCCACAAAGAGAAAACAGAGCCCATGTCTGGCAGCCGGAAATGACAGATGGAAAGCAAATAGGCCGCAATGGAGACTTCGCATGGTGCACCTAAGAATAAATTGTGCCTGCTTCAGATTGGGGTTTACAAAAGACACAGGATGATAGATTGAATATCATAGGAGTTTTGGCTGCTGCAGGTTGAGACTTACAAAAGACAGAGGGTGTTAGATTGAATATCACAGGAATCTCTGCTGCTTTGTAATGGAGTTGCAAGAGAGTGATGGAAATATGTTTACCTGACCCAGTTAACGCAGAAATTGAAATACTTGTAAACAAGAGACAATACACAATTAAGCACGGAAATACCAGGTGATTTCCTTACTTTCAATTAAGCACCCAATAAGACATTGCAGAAAGACGAAAAGATTATCAGTTGCATTGTTTAACAATTCAACTTGCTATTTTGACTATTATGCTTACGAGAGAACATACATTTAAACAAGGAAATTATCATACAGATGCTTTGCTTCTTATCAAACACACATATCAGTGTGTCAACTTCACAATTTGAATATAAAGAGCCAAAATAGCGATATTAGTTATGACAAATTATTACTTGACTTTAAGAAGCTTGTACAACATGCCTACCTACACATATATAAAAGTATTTGAAATGGTGGTTCCACTACCGCCCTATCCCCATTTTTAATGAAAATGTTTAAAAAGATAAAAAAAAAATATACTATCATTACCCTTCCCTTTTGGTTAACAGATTAAGATAGTGACAGAAACCAGAATTGTATCAAAACAACAGAACACTCCAATAGACCTTTTCCAAGCTCTATCTGTTTTCAGAATTCAAATAGCTTTTTTTTTCAAGTGCATGCATGATAACTCATATTCACTCAAGGTATCAAACGAGGAACCTTCTCTGGTAATACAGTTAAAAAATAGCCACATCCTTATCTACTAGGAAAAAAACCATGAATTATATGAACTAACATGAAAACTTTCATGATAAAAAATAACTACCACAAAAAAAAAAAAAAATTGATAACAAAGTTGCATGAATATTAAAATACTTAGACATCACATCATATTCACCAATAATTTCTTCAAAAAAAATTCACCAATAATTAATCTTCAGAACAATAATTTGCCAATCTAATTTAAGTGATCTTATTGTCATACCAAACATGCAGATAGAACAACATCCAAAAAACCACCAAAAGCATTCAAAACTCAATTACTAGGAGCAAACAACTCCAAAAGCTATAACAACAACAGCAATAAACACCAATTATACGATATAGCAAACACCAAACAATTGAGCTCACCACTGCAAATTTCGATGAAATCAACAAAAATTCAACTACACGCGACCACGGCTTCTGGAAGAAGAAAAAAACGACCACACGGGCAGCAACTCTATTCACTGTCCATACCTGCAAACAATTCCTTCAAAGGGAAAATAAAGACACAACAATCAAAAAACAAGACACAACCATGCGAACAAATCGACATAAAAATACATTAACAATCAAAAATTACAAAACAAAAACAAAAAAAATCTAACCTTTAAGCAAAAACAATTAGTTTGAAAAAAATTTGTTCCAAAAAAAAAATCCAGGAAACGAAAACCTTTGACGTGGATCTACAAGCTGCGAATCGCACCGATCATGAATCCTGGATTGATTCAGCGAAGGATAAAATTATGATTAGTAATTGAAGGAAATAAGAGATTAACGATTAAAAGAGTTGAAATTGAAAAGGGGAAAATAAACCCTAACTAACCCTAGAGGATTTGGGATTAGGAGGAGAGAGAAACGAGAAGAGAAGAGAAGAGAAGAGAGAGATGGGTTTGTTGTTTGTTGTGTCAGTGTTCCGTATTTAAAAGGACCTTTTACTGCTTCTCTCTGACAACCAAGTTTGTTTACTGAATTGAGGCGATGTGGGAAGTTATTATTGGCTGCGCGTGTTAAATTTCATATTCTCTATTTTGTCCTTTATATTGTTTAATAAAATTTGTTACTAATATTAATCCTCTTTCAAATTTTTAAATATTTATAATTAAGTACCGAAAATCCATAAACGTTATTATTGAGCTAACTTTTGAAAATTACGAACTGTATTTTATTATGAAATTTTTATTTTGATTAAAACTAAAAATATAATGTTTGTTTATTTTTTTGACGAAAAAATATACATGTTTGTTGTTATCAAGTTATAACAAACCAACCTAATCATGATTAACTATTTCAATAACATATAATCTAAATTCTATTTTTTAATGACACTAACAACAATCTTTATTGTTAAATCATTCAAAAACAATCTTTATTGTAAAAAAAGTTGTTTAAGGGTATAATGAAAAAATAAGTATAAATATACTCATTTATTTTGTTACACTAAAAAGGTCGGTAAAGCTGCTACTTTTGTTGTAGAGGCTTTTGGTTCTTGAATTTCTATGTGTTGATAGTCGATTCATACACCATTCTCAGGTTATCCCAATCATCTTGTTGATTGACATGGGAATGTATGGACTCGAAAGAGTCATCAATGCTTGTTGTCGTTGCTTCAGGGAGTTGATGCTAAGTGATTTGATTTCGTGTTGACGGTCATTTCATTCGCCAACTTTAGACCCGCGTTTAATTGTTAAAATTGTTTAGGGTTAGATCCACTTCGTGGATCGTTTTTATTTTTCATTTTATTTTTATTGTTTCGTTTTTGTTCGTTAGAGTTGTTGACTGAGTTAGGTTTTATGTCCCCAAGTTTTGTTTTTTGTAATTTTCCCCCTTTTTTTAATAACATATATGAGCAATTGCAACAGATAAGAGTATGGTTCCAACTTAGTTGTACACTACTCATTTTCATGTCATTTTGCTCTTGGCCTATAAAAAAAAGTTTGTTACACTTTTTAAATGATAAAGGAAAAAACCAAACATATATATATATTTCGTGTTTGCTACATTTTTTTAATATTTAAATTTATCCTTATTTATTTGTTATGTGTTATTTGTATCAAAATTTGAGGGTATTTTTGGAAAGATAAAAAATCAGCCCAAAAAAGTTAAAAGAAGTTCTTTTCTTTATATATAACATAAATACTCTTTTTTGACAGAATTAAAGAATTAATATTGTTATTTTGCTTTGGAATACAAAGCTGACTATAAATATATCTATTAACAATATATAAATCTACTAATAAATATAAAAATTGTACTCCAAGAAATTCTTATAATTATAATTTCTTAAACTTATGATCAGCTAAACTTATTCTCCTATATTTAAAAAAAAACAAATTATCATCATCACAACAATTTACTTTAATCCTTTTATTCAACTTCTTGTCCAATTTTTCATTAATTTTTAGTTTATCTCTTTGTTCTCCTTCTTATTCCTTTAATCTTTTTGCGTGATTCTCCTTCCAATCCAATTTTTTGTTTAATTTTTTATAGTTTATCCCTTCAAAACTAACTCACCATATTTTACAAATAACAAATTTCGTATATTTTTCAAACATCGAACCATTTTTGTTTCCTCTTTCTTCTCCTTCTCATTCTCTTTTATCTACTAATAATGATATAATAAAATCGTGCCCCATCAATAATATAATAAAATTATCCTTATTTAAACTCACGATCTTTTTAATTTTACGTGTCTAATTGTAATTTTGTAAAATATAAAATCAAATTGTTTAATCTTTCTTCTTCTTATTATTCAATTCCCTTAAATATTGGAAAAAAACCAATGTATTATGGCATAAATATAGAAAAATAGTTTATTCTCATCTATTTTAATTTCTTAATTTCACTGATTTGCATAAGAAAATCAATAGAAACACTACATTAATTTGATATTTTTAAAATAATCATTAGTTTTCAAAATCTAAACATATCAACGTCGTACCTGATTAGATTGATGACGTCTGATGCAGTTGTTCTGGGCGTTTGTTAGCTCTAGAACAACGGGGAGTGTGTGCTTGCAGACATTCCGACGCTCAAGTTAGTTTAGCAGGCACAGACGAGGGTTTGAGGTTGAATGATTTCAAACCTTAATTGTTTGCTCGACCCAGAACAATACCCCCCAAGTCGTTGCTCTTGGATAAGAGTGATGACTTTGAGTGGAATAGTTTGTGTGATGGCTAGGGCTGACAATGAACCAAACCTGCTCGAATAAAGTTCGACATTCGACTCGGTAATTGATTCGTTGAACTTGGTTTTATGAACCAACTAAGCTAAACTTGAGCTGAAAATTAAGTTTGTTAAATAAATGAGTTGAACTTGAGCTATGTATAGTTCGACTCGTTTGCTTCTTAAACTAGCTCGATATTATATTTTATATATATAAAATATGTTACAATAAGTCAATTAAGCAACTTGGAAGTGGAACAAGGATATTGTTTTTAAAGAAGCTACTAATAATTCCAATAAAAATTATATTAACAATTTAAAAAATTATTTGATGAAAATTAACATTATAAAATAATAGAAATTAAGCCCAACACTTATCAATTAATAATAATATCAGATTACCAGTACTAGTGATGAAAGTAGGCCACGTCCAATTGACACAAAGCACTTAGCATAGCATAGAGATGTAGTTTAAATTTAAACCAACAGTATTGCATCGACAATGTTTGTGAAACAAAAATGGTAACTGAACACAGAAAAACCAAACACAATACAGACAACGTATTTACTGTTCCTTTATACCCATCTTTAAAAATTTTAAAAAAAAAAATTCTTCTTCCTCCTTCAACACATCTCTCTCTGCCTGTCTGCCATCCTCACTCACACCGTCACACGCCCCTCTCTCTCTCTCGACGTGCACGCTGTCTCTCTCTCTCTCACGACCACCGACGCCGTCTTTCTCCGATCTGCTCCACACCGCGTCGTCACTTGTTGTTTGAACTGAACCTCACCGACTTGAGGAGATGGTAGGTAGGCGGTGTTGCAAGAAGGTCGTCGTCGGCGTCGTGGTGGTGGTGATCTGAACGGGGTTCTCGCAGCGTGAGGAAGAAGAGTATGTCGCCGACGGTGGCGTGAGAGAGGACAGCTTTGAACGGATTGATGTGGGTGGGGACGATGGTGGTTGAGAATGGAGGGAGCGCCAGTGAAGAAGATGGTGGTGGTGGTCGGTGGTGTGGTGGAGAATGGTGGTGTGGGGAGGAACAGAGAAAAAGCAGAGAAAGAGGGAGAAAAAAGGAAGATGAAAGAGAGAGAAGTTTATGCTGAAAAACCAACATTTTTCTTACATTTTATTGAAAACTACAAAAATGCCTTTGGTGTTGTATTTGTGTCTAAAATTGTGTGTCTGGTTATCATTCCTCTTTGTGAAAACTAACGACGGATAGATGCAAGCTTGGATTTGAGGCTTAACATCAGTGTATGCATGTTAATATATGTCTTCATTCAGTTTCTTCATTAAACATTGGCTCAAATGTCAATGTATTTTTAAGTATTTCTTTTGCTCGGGTATGAGTTTTTTTTTTTTTTTGAGGGGTGGGTATGAGTTTGTTAATGTTTCAAAAATTTAAAAATTTTACTTTTAAAATCGTGCTAACAAGTTGAACCGAGTCATTCGTGAGTTTGGATTTTAAAATTTTTACTTTTAAACTATTATAATCGAGCTAACAAAACGAACCGAGTCGTTCGTGAGCCTGGACCGAATTGAGTTCGAGCTAAAAATAAGATTCGTCACGAATTCGAGTCGAGTTTCGAGCCGAACAATTTTTTATCAAGTTGAGTTAAGTTCGACTTAGCTCGACTCATTTACAGCCCTAACGAAAATCTTCGAAACTGTAGCTGCTCGGAACCGGTAGCTTTTGATATGCTCACAAGGAGCAAATTGTTAGCAAAGAGGTTTGTGTCTGTAGGGAAGTTTGATGCTCATAAAGGTGTTAGCTCGCCTACGTGGAGTCTTAATTTGTTAGAGAAACGCTCGAGAAGAGACTAGCAACATATTCTTGGGCAAGATTTTGCCTTCGCTCGCCAAATTGGTTTGTTGGTGAAGTGACGGTTTGATTCCCTCGACAGAGTGTCGGTCATTTGTCCTCTCAACATTTAATGCGAGTGTCTCGAGGACGAGACTGAGGGGACATGACCTTTGGTTTCTGAACACCACGCGTAAAGACTATTTATGCACTTGATTGCCTAAATCGTTGAGTGGTTGTTTTCCAAGTTTAATCTTAATCGTAGATTCAATCCTGATGTTTGGATGACAGAGGGACTCGCTATGGACTGTTGGTTGGTTACAAGTTTAGATATGAATCATTGCTTCGTTTTAAGTGGAAAGGGTTCTCTTGTGAAGCACTACAATGAATTGGTTTTTATAATTTCCCAAACGTTTCTGAGTGAGAGTATAAAAGGTTTTGGATGTTTTACTCATAACACTTTTACTCTCTTCTTTAACTTCTCCCACATCTCCTTGAGTTTCCTGGTTCCATAAGTTCCTTTTTCAAGTATTTCAAGGTTTCACCGGAGTCTCTCACTTCAATTTCATCACCTCTTATCCTTGGTTAAAGTCGGACACCGAGGTAGAATTAAATAGAAAAAAGGTTATGGTTGTCTTGAATTACAATTCTATCATCCCCTTGCGCCCTTCACACTAGTAGCTGTCTTTTGTGTAACCATGAGGTTGTATGTAAGCGTATAAACATTTGAATTCCACACATGAGAGTGAACATTAGTCTCAACCTAACGAGGGTGGTCATGAAGTGGTTCCAAAATAGTTTCAACCAGGGCGTCATTTATGGGCCTCACAATTTCATTTGCTACATTCTGTAAAACGAGATGGAAAGTATTACCTGACTTGGATGGAACAGCTTCAAGAGGCTGCACCTCGTGTGTGTTATGCGCATTATCATCATTAATTTCAAGGGACACCTGTTGTGTCTGCTGCGCATTATCAACATGAATTTTGTGGTCGACAAACTCTCATTAAGAGTGTTAACGTTGTTGCATGCTCAATGTTAGATTCAAACACACGGGGCCCTAGTTAAGCGAGAAGAAAATCAAATTATATGTGATGAGCACATCAAAATGAATGTTCTGAAATACCTACTTGGCTCCTGTTATATTTCCAATCTCTAACAACCTGAATCCTACTACAAAATGATCTCACTCTATTTATCAAGTCAGTGAATTGCATTCTAAGGGCTGCAAAACTGAACTGGGGATCTTTCCCATACATTAACTTTCCATGACTCATAAACCGTACCTGGGTGAGGCTACGAATAAATTCCAAATATAACGTGCACAAAAATATTTCCACATTAAACCAACCAGAATCATCAGAATAAGTTCAATGTCCCTGCAACCTTGGCTTATTGTTTCATAATTTTGATATCTACCATAATTGTTCCCTTCAACCTTGGCTTATTGCTAAGTTCAATGTACCTCGTTTTTCTTGCAACTATTGGATTGTTCCATATGATTCACGTAATTATTTGTAGTGGCAAAATCATCTGTTCACGACGCTTGAAAAAGACAAGAACGTGTATACAATTAAAAGTGCATTTAATATAAACCTCTCAAAGAAGGTTTTTTCTTGTGTGAACACAAAGAGCTAAGCACATTGTTTGGATATACACTAAAAAATAGTAAATCACGGAGTAATTATTTAAAAAATACATATTTCTTTTTTTTTTTTTTGGGTATCCAAAGAAGTGTCCAAATGTAAAAAAAAAGAACTGTCCAAATCTGTGGTCTACATAAGAAGAATATTCCCTCTCAAATCTAAAATAAGGGCATATCATTACAATTTTTAATATTTTGTGTAATCATATAAAAAAGAATCGATATAATATTGACTTAATTGCAGTTTTGGTCTCCTAAGTATCACAATCTTGCGATTTTGATACCCTAAAAAATACAATAACAAATTAGCCCCCAAAGTTTGCCCCTTTGGCACTTTTGCACCCCCCAGACCAATTTCGACCAAGTCAATGCATGCGTGACACCCACATCATTTTAAAGTAAGGTGCCACCTGTGACTTTCTATTTTCTTAGGGGACCAAAATTGCAACATTGTGATACTTAGGGGCCAAAACTGCAATTAGACCTAGTTAATAAATAAAGTGATTTGGGTGCCACGTATGCATTGACCCAATCAAAATTGGTCTGAGGCCAAAAGTGCAAAATAGGGTAAACTTAGGGGGCTGATTTGTTATTGTTTTTTATAGGGGTCAAAATCGTAAGATTGTGATACTTAGATGTCAAAACTGCAATTAAGCATATAATATTTTATTAAAAGATACTAAAAACAATAAGGGACCATCTCCATATTCAAGCATATATATAGAAGAAACAATATTTTTGAAGGAAAAAATAAAAAGCTAAACTAAATGGAATAAGTGTAATGATCTAAGATAGGTCCATTAGAATACTACAAGTGAAAATCAATTCAGGACATACTAAGACATATCGGGCATGGAGGATCAGTGATAGTAGTTAGGGGCAAAGCAGATAAACATGTCTCGTGGAATATATGACTGCATGGAAGAATAGCAACTTCTGATAAAACAGTACTACTCAAATCTTCTCTTCCTTGGGAGGAGAATAAATAATGTTGTAGCTCATCTTCTCCATCTTGAATTGAATCTTCCTCTTCCTCTTTATCTTCTAAATCTTTCCCACACAACACACAAGTATAACATGTACTTGTTTCATCAATGCCTGTTGGAGAAAATAATGTTAAGACAAAAAAAAGGGGCTAAAATATGGTTTTAGTCCCTGCAAATATGCCTCGTTTTGGTTTTAGTCTCTGTAAAAAAAAAAAATTGTTTTTCGTCCTTGCAAAATTTTGTTTTTTAAAATAGTCCCTTCAGGGACTATTTTCAGAAACAAATTTTTTTGCAGGGACCTGTTTAAAAAACAAAATATTTTGCAGGGACCAAAAACTACAAAATGGGTCCAGTCATCATGTGCCACGTATGCAAATCATCACAAAAATGGGGTCAGAGACTATTTTAAAAAACAAAAAATTTTGCAAGGACCAAAAACATTTTTTTTTACAGGGATCAAAACTTAAACGGGCCATATTTGCAAGGACGAGTGCAATATTTAAGCCAAAAAAAAAATGTTATGATGCACCTATAATTGTCTAACTTTGATTTGTTAATCAATGGTTGATAATATTTAATTTGAACTATAATTAAAGTGAGTTTATTCACTTAAAAGAGTTAGATTAGATGCATAAAAAAATTGATACATTGAGTACAATCTACCTTCCCATCGAATATGGTGTTTGGGTTTTTCATTTACTGGTTTCTTGTAAACTTGTGCTTTCTGTGAAAGTGTAGGGTTCTCTTTCTCCTTTCCTTTGCCAACATTATCAGAAGATGGTCCACCCAAAGAACCCTGGATCTTCTTAGGTTGTTCCAGATTCTTTGAAGATGGAACAGTTGTGCAAGAAGATAAATATTTAGTCTTAGGTTTAGTAGAACCACTCTTCTTCTTGATAACCTTTTCAGTTTGGACCTTCACTACCAAAGACTTGTTAATGCCTTTTTCTTTAGGAGGCTTTGATACTCGAGGCTTACCTACACACAACATAGCTAAGAATAAAGTTGAGCCACAATTACTATAGTATTATTAATTACCATAAAATTAATTAATGGGAGATTATATTTTTGTAATTACTGAGTACAAAAAATATTTTTGAAGAAAACAAGTTCACATTAACCCTTTTCATATCCATTGTGCTCTTCTTTTTCCTCATTTTAATATATAAATTAAAATTGCCATTAAAAGAATAATATAAAATATGCGGATTACCTGCAACTCTGAGATTGGATTTCAATCTAAATGCAATTGTTCCTTCATTGTGTGCCGGCTGTTTAGTCTCTTTATTTTTCTTAATTGCTGGAGTAGATGCCATGTATTACTTCAACGTTATAAGAATATTGTATCTGCAAATAAGCATGAAAGTTTTGTAACTATTGTCTACTGTGCAAGTATAACAATATAAAATTTTCAACATGAACAATCTTAAACATGTTCTTTATTGTTTTGCATTCAATCTTTTTAACCTTTTTAATATTTAATTGAAAGTTTTTGGGTGTTTGTAAACCGTTAAGACTCAAGATTTTCCTCTAGTTATCCCTGTTGATGAGTCAGGCCAACATATGTCAGCAATAGAGTATCGTATTATCCTTTGATACTTTTAGGAAGCACGTAGTTCAAGGTAAGGAGCTTTCTGGCTTCAAATACCGGCACAACTTTGTTAATTATGATCTTTTTAATATATTTAGGTGGCGGAAATATCCGTGAAGAAGAAGGACATTTAAGCCAACAAATGTTCTAGTGTATAGGTGGGTAGGAGGGAAAAGTCAACTTGATAAATTTAGGCATGTGGAAATATAAGGACACTTAAGCCAACATATGTTCTAGTGTATGTGTAGGAGGGAAACATGTTTGTGTGGACTTGATTGGGGTCTCCCCGCTTGTGGGATTGAGGACCGTGGTTTTTGTTGTAGGACAAGTAGCCCTCAAAGCCGCTTCAATCAAAGTGATCAAGTATGAGAAATCATGTTCTAACGATCAATATGCTTTCATGTCATTTGTGTTTGACACTTTTGGCTTCCTAGCATCATAGGATGTTAACCTTTTTAAAAATTCAAAGGGTTGTGAATAGCAACATTTAACCTTTAACAAAGAGCTCAAAGTGTCGTGCATAGCCGTGGTATCACCTAGGAATTAAATAGCATTAGTTTGGCCATAAGAATGAACGTCATTGTCACTTAATTGTAGGTATAGTCCTAAATGGCTATACAACAGTTTTTTTGTAGTCAATAGTATGCTTATTCCTCATATCTAACTGCTATAGTGATCGAATTTTGTTGTCACTAAAAAAAATTTAAAGTCTTTCTTCACCAAAAATTAAAGTTGTTTTATATATATAAAAAAGAGTAATAGGAGTATTCAAATTCGGTTAGGTTAGAGTGCACAATAAAATATTCCCAAACCCTAAATTATCTCTTTTCTGTGAAAAGAGAACAACCAAATTAGACCAACAATAATAGCAATAAAGAAGAAAAAGTAGTGAATAAAAACACCAAACTTTTACTGTGAAAAACCCGTGCGAGAACAAAAATCAAATGATCACCAGCTAATGATTCTAACCAGAGCAAACTACTTATAAACAAAAGGAAGAAAACGTATCCCAAACTGACAAAAACAACTCTCAAAAATTATCGAAATAACTAATTTGGTAACAGAAACAACATACTTAAATTTCAGTCGAAAGGAAGAACTTTTACCGAAAACACATTCCTCACTGGAACCAATTCTTCTCTCTCTTGTCGTTGTGACTCTCTCACTTTTCTCAGTGCGGCAACCCTCACGTTGCTGGCTACAATCGTGCTTCTTAAACTAGGGAGATTTCATCCCTTGTTTCCACGTGTGGGCTAAAATATAAGCCAAGCCCAACACTTAAAGTTAAAACACACCTTTTTAGTTCTTTCTTTTCCTATTTTTCCCTTCTTTTTTTTCTTTTATTTTAATTAGTGTGTGGTGCCACTTGGGATGACCCACAAAACAAAATCAAACACAAGAATACCTTCTTTTATTTTGTCATGGTGCCCTAAACGATTAGTTACAAAATAATTTTATACAATTTTTTTTTTGCCCTCGTGTAAATTTATACTATATTTTAAAATGGCCTATGTTTATATTGAAAAATTTATTTTTCATATTATTTAAAATTTGATTGCATTAGTTAACAAATATTTTTATTATATTTGTTACTTAACTAGTATTAGTATTTCATAATTACTTGATTTGTTTTCTTTTGAACAAAAGAGGGTTAGCTCTCAAATGAAATCAACAACAAAATAAATAAAATTTGAAGTTAAATTAAAATTCACGCTTCACTATTAAGAGGTATAGTGTGCTTTGTAAAAGCATAACATGTTAGTGTTAGATTTGTTTCCTTTTAACTATGAGGATTCGCTTCCTGTTGACTATGAGAGTAGCATGCATAGCACTTAAGCGAATGGAAGCAACAATGTTGTAACACGCGTGCCTAATTGGACAACTATCCTTGTCCAATGGATAACTACTATTGAGTCGATCAAATTGATAGACACAATTGAGTCGGACGCACTCTAAACGCCGCGACAAAATCCTCTAACCCATAATTCAGTTAGGTAATAGTGCAAGAATCTATCTACAACATGCTTTGACAAAAGTTGGACATTTCCAACTCATTTTCCTCAAGAGTTTCACCCGGTAAATAATACCTGAACACATAAAAATAATGTTCTGCAATACCTATTTGGCCACTGTTATATCTCGAATCTCTAACACCCGGTGCTGTCTCCGGTGCATGACCTTAATAGGTCTCCCATCGTGAGAGACCACTCTTTTTCTTTATTTTTTTAACAAAATGAATAGGAGTCATTGTATAAATCCAATGGCCGAGTAAAAAAAGGAAAAAAGTGACACTTTGGTCATTTCATTCTTAAAGTAGAGATATTTTGGTAAAACCGTTAGCCCCTTGCTTCCACCATCTTCTTCCCGTTCTCTCTCTACCCACTATACAATCCCTTCTCCTCCTCCTCCATTCCCGTACCAGTCACCACCACACCAACTCTCCCTTGGTCGGATCAATTATACGATCTCCATCCTCATCATATCTATCTACATACAATTCACAATCAGTCCCACAATCTCCAAGAAGCTTCTCAAGCTCTTCCGTGTTAACTTCATTGTTTGTTCCTTCTGCTATATAAACCATTGTTGAGGCTCTGCTTTAGGAAGCTTGAAACAATGGTCAACTGTCAGTATGGTTAATAGTTTACAACCCATCAGGCATAAAAGGAATAAAACCCGTGAATCTCCTGCCAAAGCGGCTAAATCCGATTGACATTCAATCATCGCCATTGTTTGTGCCATGTTGTCAAAACTGTTCGTTCAACACCACATGGAAAAGGAAGATGAGCAAGTAATCATTGTTCAGATCAATATTAGAGCTACTATTTTGTTTCATAATTTGGATATTTGTCATAATTGTTCTGTTTCTCTGGTAGTAAGAGATACTGGTAGTTCTTGCCCTATTTATGCATATCTACAATTTGTTTTATTATGATCCTGGAGGTATGTGCTACCCACATCATGCTTTGGTTGCATTTAATTCCATGCAATATTTTATGGCTGAGCACAATGGAATTGTTATTTATTTATGTTGATTCCTAAGAACTTGAGGCTAATAGTTATTTATGTTGATTCCTAAGAACTTAAGGCTGCATCACTTATAAGGTATTGGTTTCATGAACAGAATAACTGGAAATTTGGAAGACTTATTTATCTTACTTTTAGGAGATCGCTATATAACCATAAAGAATTTGCCGGCGCAATTCACCCATTTGATGTTGGGAGTTGTGGAGTTGTATTGCTTGCTCTGATATCCTCCATGCCTCGTGGTGTTATCTCAGCGCACGGGGAGCCAACATGTTTTTCTCAAATGGCTAGTATACATTTTTCCTAACTTGTAAGCTAGAAAATGTCATTCGAATTTTAAAGGTTTAGGTTAGCAACCTTGCACGTACTGTGGCTGGACCTGTTAAATGTGCAACTAGTATAGACTATACTAAAAGCTTATCGAACAACATAACTACTGGGTGGTTGGTATAATTATCTTATTGTGTGTATGAACTAGCTCATATAAGCATTGCTTGGTATAATCATGTTTTTTTCTTTAAGTTCTAGCCTCTCTCTCTCTCTCTAAACTCAGAAGTGCTACCTCATTCGAATTGGGTCGTAATGTGTACCCAGAAAATGATAGAGAATAGAGATGATGAAGAGGTGAATAAGGATGAGATGGAGGAGATTCGCAACCATCAAGATGATGAAGAGGTGAATAAGGATGAGATGGAGGAGATTCGCAACCATCAAGACAATTATTTCTAATAGGACTTCAAAAACCACAATCTGTTTCCATCCTATCCTTGAAGACCAGCATCAAAATTTATACTAATAAAAATGAAAATGCTAACAAGTGTCTTACGGATTTAAAGTAAAAAATATTTATTTTAGGATTTGTGAATTCGACACATTAAAACATCAAAAAAATAACTCTTTCTACATGAAAGTTGTCAAATGTTTCCATTTTTAAATCCTTAGCAAGTGCCTTAACCAAGACCCATAAAAATAAAGTAAGTAGCTTCTTATATCACGACACATAAACAACACCTTTCTATAGGTCAGTCCCAATAATGATGATTTCCTATATTCTTTGCGTTTGTAATGACCACAATCTATTTTACCTTCAACCAGTACATATATGATAGTCAATGTTATTTCGAGCACATCCTGATGGCAAAAGTAAAGCCACTAATGATGATTTCCTATAATCTTTGCGTTTGTAATGACCATAGTTCACACCTCACATAACATAAATTATTGCTTTCAACTAAACATATATGACAGTAAATGATATTCCCAGCACATCCTACACAACAAAAGTAAAACTATTACCTTGTAGTTCTACCATCTCTTGTCCATAGGACCGATAAAAATCAAACTACTTTCAGAAATGATGTTGCATACAAAAATGGGGAGCCCTAAATAGGACTGATAGAGGTTCTGTTCTCAGATCCTGTTAACTGGAGCTACATAATGTCCATGCCTAATCAGTTCAAGATAATAAATTGAGATTTTATAATTAAATATCGGATTGATAGTTGTCAGCAAAAACAATAAAAGTCTCTGAAATTGCACGATCATATCAATCTAGTCCCCTGCATTAACAATATTTCGAAAAGATCCCTCAAAATGCAGTATGTTAGACTCGTCCAGGGACTATAATGATGGGATGCATTTGGAACCGAATAATTACATTCAGAGATGCATTTGATAACAAACCCAGAGAGAAGGACAACACTAATTAATATATTGCAATTCTGATGATCATTTTAGAATAATGACAATGTGGAATACTATACTAATACAATCCTAAAATTGCAGTAACTAAATTAGATATACACTCAAAAGAAAATCATTCTAGATGAATGTGTGAACGCAACCTAAATGATCTCCAGCCCTCCAAGCAATGTAAAGGTCATTAAGTGAAGTTTGATGATGCATCCACTCCAAAGTATCCAAGTTAATCCATTCTTTTGTTGAAATTCTGAAGGTGATAACAAAGAAGGAAACCACTGATATCATCACATATCAGAAGCAAATAATCCTATTAGTGGAAGGGAAGAAGACAGCCAAAGATGAGCTTTTGCATTCTTTAAATTTTTTTTTTCCATGTTATCCATCTGGGGGAAAGGGAAGAAAGAATGGTTACGTACTTACGTCAAATATGGGGAGCTAATGAAAGGTAGAAGATCTGATGAATCTCCAAAAAGTAGATAATAGAAGTGAGTCTAGCAGTAGCAGTGACCACCACCATGGATCTCCAGACATTTACATCCATACATACTTGAGAAGCAAAATGTTTGATGCAATATCATCCAACACGTACATTATCAATAACCATGTTGAAATATTAGTGTTCCATACATCAGCACAGTCTGTTGTTAATTGCAAAAAAACTCTTCAAAGCTAACACTGGTTACCATTCATGGTTATCTCTATTCATTCATATGACCAAATCTTTTGGTATTCTCTTTTGCGTCTTCGTTAATGAGAGCCCTTAGAGCATCTCCATTGGATGTTCTAATTTCTAAATATGGTTCTTATTTCTTAAATATAATAATGAATTTTTATGTTACAGTATGTGCCACGAGTAAGAATAATATCATTAATCTCTGATCTCTATATATGGCTGTGATATATGTATGTACATGGCCACTGTTATATCTATAATCTCTATTTTTCTCTTGCATATAA
>Ga0315913_1000334_pt1 | contig 39248 bp, 26 predicted proteins | sample MpolsnodulesMG_FD_207736 | JGI IMG/M metagenome (GOLD analysis project Ga0315913, IMG submission 207736) | Medicago polymorpha root nodule microbial communities from Los Angeles, California, United States - small nodules | ecosystem: Host-associated > Plants > Roots > Nodule | place: USA...
TACAAAATTTCCTAAAAACATTTAAAATGTTACTATGCTAAAAAATTTAGTAAATGATAGTTAGTTCTAATATATATTTTTTATTAAATAATAGTAACTCTTTTTTTATTGTAGAAGAAATAATAACTCATTTAGATATTGGTTCAATGACCAACTCTATGGGATCACTTTGATTTTGCATATGGACGGTAGAAATACTCGTGTGTATAATTGTATATATACTATATATTATAAATTGATCATGATTGAAGATTATTATAATAAAACATGGTAATATTTAACATGGTAATATTTGTTAACTTATTGAGAGTAATAAAACATGTTTTATCCTTAAAAAAATAAAACATTTTATAAACAGATTTATATTTGGTAGCGTTTTTTAGTGTCCAATTTTTTTTGTGGAGGTTATTGTATACAAATTTACAGCCGAGTAAAAAGTAAACAAAAAGGACTTCATGGCCCAATGGATAAGGCGCTGGTCTACGGAACCATAGATTCTGGGTTCGATCCCCAGTGAAGTCGTTTTGAATTTTTAAACTTTTTCTGATACTTTTTCATTTTGCTTCATAGCGCAGCGTATAATTTAGCCTTTACGTTGGAAAACATGATTTGCTTCTATTGTTTTATGTTATAAAACATACGTTAATAAAGATTACAACTAGTTTTCTTTCCAAAAAAAAAAAGATTACAACTAGTTTTGATTACAACATAAATATCTCTTAAAGAGAGATCAATTTTATAAACATCATTCTCCTATAAATGCTGCATTCATTCACCAACAGGGACAAAAATAATTATCAAAACCAAATTGTAATCTTCATTTACACTCTTGGAGAAGATCACATAGTTGTTTAAGGGTGTTAGAGAAATTTCCCAGCCTTGCTATAAGCTTATCCCCTTGGCGTCTCGTAAATTCGGTACGGTAATCCTCTATATTCTCTGTGTTAGCTTCCTTACAGTCTGCAGATTCAGCACTAATATCTTGAATCTATATTGCTAACTCTTGCAATTGTTGTAATTTTTAGTTATTAAATATTTCAAAAAGTTTTTTATTAGTAGCAAACAATTTAAAAGAGAAATTTTGCTCCATATCCATTTGTTGACCGGTTCCATACGTTAACTAATTTTCCTTGAATGTCTCCATAAATCATCATTATTAACGGAATATTTATACTCCTTAATGTTTATTTTGACCAAATCCTGGCTTTTACATCCACGTTTAATATTTTGTTCACATGCCTTACTTGCTTATTTTTAGGAACCACTCAACCTTCCTATTTAACTATTCCATGCCTATTTATCCCTTGATTAAGTGTATGTATAAATGTGATCAGTCGCACTATACAGAGTAATTTTTTGACTGTAGAATAAGAGAACCACACACCTTCAAAAATAGTTTTCTCTAGTTTTAGATAAGTTTACTTGATATCCCTCTTTACCTATATTTATTGATGCTTATAGATATATGTTGACTATTATTTATAGAGATAATTTATTCCTAATTTTACAACAATTTCAAAGTCAACATTTCCTCGTTTTCTTCCTGCTGTTATTTGTTATGTTTCCCACACTTTCCGGCGTCGGTGGCTTCGGCTTTTGGATATCATGGTGTTTGTCTACTTCGGGTAGGTTCTGCAGTGGCGTCTCTGTGTGCTTTGGACGCCTTTTTATAGGAAATTTCAACTTTGGTTTCTTTTCTAGGAAGTTTTTCAAAAACTCTTCTTCTAAATGATTATTCTCAGGCACTTCTTCGTGAGTTTCCTCAGGAACCTGTTTTTCTTTGAGATTTTCTGAAGGCTCAACTGGCCAGTATTTCTTAGGCTTCTGAACAGAATTTCTCTCAACTTTACTTCGAGCTACACTCCCAAATAAAAAATTCCAGCTACATCACTCTGAAGAAAATTTAAAAATTTAAAAGATCCGTCGGAGGAGACTCGTGACAAAGAAACTCAAAGTTTGATGAGGCACCAAGCATGGCCAAAAAGTTCGCACATTGATTCCCTTTCCGGGGAGTGTGATTCATCATAACATTTCCTTGCTCCAATAGCTCTTTTATATCTTGAATCAAAACAACATAAACATGAAACCTCGTGGGGGGGACCATTAAGGATGTTGATACAATGAAGAGAATCAAAGTAGCAAACTATATTAGAAATACCCATGTTCTTGGCCAGCAAAAGGCCCTGAAATATGACATAGAATTCAACAAAACATAATATCAGAAGAATTTTGGATGTAGCCAGAGAATCTTGACAAGTAAAAACTTGCATAATTTCTTAAAACTTCTCCATAACCGTCCCTTGTAGGAGAGCCTAAGCAACTTCCATCAACATTAAGGATGACAAAAGAGTGGTTATTGTTGTTCCATTTGACAAGATTATCTTCCTCAGGACTATTAGAGTTGCAAGGGTAACAAGCTTTGAGAGTAGCAATCATACATTGAATGTTGAAGGATAATTGAGCTTGGACCGGTTCTCATTGCCTAAACACATCATGTTTCTATTCCTTCAAGCCCACCAAATTGTCGATGCAAAGGAGAAGGAGCAAGGACCAATCACCTCATTCTTGATCCAATCTATTTTTAGTATAATTTAACATATTTAGTGATTTAGATGATAAAAGACTGCATAAACATTAATACGCTGACACGAATTTGAACATGTGATTTATTGCTTATCAACACTAAGGATAAGTAGTTTAGCGGCTAAACATTTTATTTTAGAAAGAAAAAAAAAACAAATAAATTGATTAATGGTTTAATTAATCTTGCTTAATTTTTTGATGTTAAACCTCTAGTTCTTAAGAAAAATGAGTTCTAGAAATTTGAAAATCGGGCCTGATGATAAGTAAAGTTAAATTCTCTTCAACAATTTGTAATTTTTTTTTTGGTGGTTACAATTTGTAATTTAGCACAGTTCAATAACTATTTAAATTCAATTATTTGTTTAATTGTTAAATAATCTTCATTAAATAGTATGCTGCAGTCTATGCACTTTTTCCTATCGTACATATGTCTACGTTCAACGTAACTTTATATGTCAAAAAAAATGTTCACTGTATCTTTTAACTGGACAAAATCCTAACTTAGAATTATTTCAAAAACAAAAAGGTTTCTGACATAGAACGATATTCTTGAAAAAAAGCAAAACAAATCAGTTTTCAATCATTGTACTTCCTTAATAAGGAAAAGATAGAATAAAGCTAAATTATGTATGAAGACACAAAGACAGTTTAAAACATAGTAATCAAATATTATTTTTTTAAAAGGAATTTTTAAATTTTATTTCCTTATTTAAACTAATAAAAAAATAAAAATAAAAACCATTGCTACTCCGCTCAAAATATTCTTTTTTTATGTTCATTGAATAATTAATGTATTTAATTTACATTGTAAATCAGATACATCAATTATTTAACGAATCTAAAAAAAATCTTTTCTTATATTTGAGACGGGAGGGAGTATAATCTACATGCTTTTTTTTATAGGAGATCTACATGCTTTAGTTACATGTTAATGTATGTACTGAGACATGTTTCTTTCCAATGTACATCCACAACTTTATGTTTATTTCTAAATACGTGACATGCTGAATTCGTTTAGCACCAGTATATAAGTATGTATGATATAGTTTGAATCTCTACGATTTGTAACAAGTTTGGAAATTAAGAGCTTAATTTGCTTCCTTCAATTTGTAAGAGCATGAATTTTCTTCATTGTTATAGTATTTTTTTATATAATGTGATCAATGCCAGTTTGTTTTTGTTTTTTTTTCATTCTTATTTATGACTATGATTTGAACATATCCAATTTATGTGTCACAAATTAATGTTTAAATAACATTTGTGATGAATTTATTTATTGAAGGTTGTTTATAAGGTGCATAGTGCATACAATACAATCATGGTGTTTTGGGTATTAGGGTATGGTTCATTGATATGGAACCCAGGATTTGAATATGATGAGAAAGTTGTTGGTTTTATTAAAGACTATCGACGTATTTTTGATTTAGGTAATAATACAGTCATTCAATTTGAATATGTTTTTCACCATTTTTTTAGAAGAGTTTAATTAGTATGCAATGTGTCGAATTAAGTTATTTTACACATTCATTCAATGATATATTGTTACATCATTTAATATATTTAAAAATACATAAGTTGTCACATTCATTAATTGATGTGACAATACATCATTAAATATATATGTAAAATAATTTTACACTAACAGGACATGCTAATTAAACTCTTCTTAGAATTGATATTAATTAGTTGAACTTATCTATAGCATGTATTGATCATCGAGGAACACCTAAGTATCCTGCTAGAACATGCACGTTGGAGCATAAAAAAGGAGCAATTTGTATAAGTTTTTATTTATTTATTTATTATAATTACAATTATTACCATTCCTGGTTTGGTTTTACAAGGTAATTACTAATTTTGGTTATTTATATGTCACACATATCATCAACAGACAACAATGTAACCAATGATTGATAAAAGATAAAAAAAAAAAATTGACTATCCATTGTTAGTTTTGGCACTGCATTACCATGTCTTGTATTTTTACTTTTCCTTATATGCTTTTTTAAATTGTAGTACTATGTGTATTTTTCCAGCGGGGTGCTGCATTTTGTGTTCGTGGAGGTCTTAAAAAGGAAAAAAAGGTTATGCAGGTAACTATTTACATCTAAGACAGTTTCCATGACTAGTCTTTTTCCATTATTATGTTTACATTAGTTGTGCCAACAGAAAAATTATGGTTTAATTTATATGGTTAAAATATTGATTATAAAGTGGTGAATAAACCTTACCCTATAAATTGTCTTTTGACGTCGAGTGAGGCAGTGGCGGAGCCAGGAATTTTACAGAGTCTGGGAAATTTTTTTATCGCAAAACGTGACTTCCTTGCTGCGAATAATTTCACATTTCCTATGGATAATTTCGCATTTTCTGCGGATAATTTCACATTTCCTGTGAATATATCTATCCTGCGGATCCTAAAATCCTAAGGTATTATCTCAACTGGGAATCTAAATCCTTGGCAAAATTTGCAGGAAATGTGTTTCCTACGGAATTTACACAAAAATCCGCAGGAAAAGCTAAAAGTTCTAGCAATGACTAGGCTTGCGACAAAGAAAGTTGGAGCTGAGTCTGGGCTAGTGCCCAGGCTAGCTGGGGGGGTGGCTCCGCCCCTAGAGTGAGGTAGCTCGAATTTTAAGATAATACCGGAGTCTATCATAAATCTATTGTGGTGTGGTGTGAAAACACGGTTCAATTTATTTTTCTTTGAGGTAACTTTTCCCCTTCTCTTTTTCGTGCAGTATTTGGAGCGGCGAGAATGTGAAGCTTTGTTGATTAATTCACTATTAGAGTATCCACAATAAAGACACCCATTTTTGGGTTCTTAAATGGGTCTCACGTGTACAAATCACTCATTTATATTTTTTTAATAGTAGTACCTAATAAGCACTCAATCACTCAAACTCAGATCCCACACAATGTTTTTAAATGGGACCCACTAATCAACTATCAATAACTTTATCTCATTATATTTCAATTTTTTAATATTAAAAGAGTGCGGGTCGCGCTTAAAAGTGGGGGTCTTAAGTAAGATCCCGGGTCTTATAAGACCTTGAAAAAGATTTTCCCCCATTGAGGGTACCTAATAGGTACCGGATCTTAAATAGTTAAGACCCTCCCAATGAAGATGGTCTTATAAGCAAAAATCTACTCTATCTATTGTCAATAAGTAAATTTTGATTTTTTTCAATTCATTCAATTAACGATATATATAATATATAGGAAAATGTTAACTTGTGTACTCAAGGTACAAGTTAATTAGTCAAATGTAGAAACTTTTTGTTGAAACTTGTGTATTGAATTTAATTTTTTAACTTTTAATTAATTTAATTCATAAGTATTGAAGTAATATTTCCATTTTTGGATTGCTTAACATATGCCCTTAGAGCACAAGTTAACAGGACCCTTTAAGAAATGTTAACTTGTGCCCTTAGAGTACAGGTTAAGATGCCAAAGATAGGATGTCGCAAGTTATCACGTCCCTTAATTTTTTGAAAGTTACACCATGCCAGTTTGAATTCAATTATCAGCATCCTTCTATCCTCATGCCACTTTACACCATCAAAGACTGAAAAATTGTCATAATTTCCATCAAAATCAGCTAATCAAAAGAGGTCCAAAAGTTAGGGGGTCAAAATATCCATTTTTTTTAAAGGGGGCCTAAATCGCAACTTTTTAAAACATATGGGTGAAAAGTGCAATTAAGTCTAATTTTTAACCGTAATTAATTCTTATTCTGCAATCCATCTGATTTGGAAATTGGAACCGTTTAACATTCCGAACTTTATTTTATTACACTATATTTTACTCCTGCAGATTATTTTTCAATCCATCTGATGGATTATTTTTATGAATGTGTTTTATGTTAGTCTTTATCTGTTTATTTTGTTTTTATATTAGCTTAATCAATATTTGAACGGAAAAGATTTATTTTACGTGAGACGAAACCCTAATATTTTTGGAACCAACCGAAAAAAGGGATTGAAAAATTTGTTGATTAAATTGAATCTTTTGTTGATTAAAGTGTAACAAATGGAATGTATTGAAATGGATTGAAAAATTTGTAGATTAAATGAATCTTTTGTTGATAGGTTATGTTTTCGTGGTAAAGTTTGATTAGGGTGTGTGTTGATGTTTGAATAGAGTGTAATAAATTGAATATAAATAATGAAATGGATTGAATAAATTGTTGATTAGAGTGAATCTTTTGTATGATAAATTGAAGCTTTTGATAGATTCTTGTTTGGTGATAAATTTGACAGTATGTGTTTATATATTGAATAGAGTGTAATAATTGGAATATAATGAACTGGATTGAAAAAGATTGTCATTTTTTGATGATTAATTCATGCAGATTGTTGAAATATTAATGATAATATTTCATGATTGATTATAATGACTATCTACAGCAATGTGGAGCTTGACAAATAATTTGCTTCTTTTGATTAATGTGGAATTTTGAAACAATTACAAATAATCGTTTTAACTCTAATTTTGATAGATTCTTGAATCTGATTATAATGTTGTTGCTTTTTGGCCCTCTTCATTATATACATCAGTGAAGTTATCTTTATTATTATTAATTTCTCTTTCTAACATTGTAACTGTTTATTTGTTCAATTTTCTTGTCTTGATTTTCCTTAGCACTCGATGCAAATCATTCTTGAGGAAAGCTACTCAGGTGAAGGATGGTCTGGAGGGTAGTGAAGCTATTGATGTGGTAGTGAAACTGAACCCCGAAAAGGTATTCTAAGATTTTGATATTGTATTATGTTATGTTATTAACCACTCATGCCTTCTACTATTTTTTTATGTCAATGATATCAAATAGATATGCATGTTTTTCAGAAAAAGCTATACATGTGTTTTTAATTAATCTTTTAAAGTAATGCAAATCTGTATTAATGATTGGTTAAGTTTTTTTTTTATGAAAGTGTCTTGTTTATTCTGCCATTAATTATTTTACCACTTTACATTATGTGTTATAATACAATCATGAGATGTTTGCATGATTAGTTAGAAGTAGAACTAGGAAGAGGGAAGGAGAGGGGGGTTGGTCAATAGAATCTTCTTATTTGTTTTTAAGTGGAAGAGTGATTTCAACAATGAAAATACTAATTCAAAATTTACTCTAAGTTTTTGTATTTAAAATATTTATGCAATTCATGTTCATTGCTTTATTCATCTCTGATCTCCCCCTTTGAAATCATCACAATGTTGGAGGGAGCTAATGTTTGGTGAAGAGAGATTTTTCACATCTCTCTATATCCATTTCCCCCCAAACAAATACTAGGTAAGAGTTTCTGTACAACTTATTAGGGGAGTTTATGAAAATAAGTTGACAACTATTTTGACATATTATAAATTATTTTTAAAAGTACTTCCACACACATTACAATGCATATTTATATGATATTTTCCTATTTTCATATTTCTGATAACAAATGAATGAATTGAAACAACATTTTCATTCATTAGCCTCTCTCTCTATAACATTTCTCTAACTTTTCCTCTCTCTCTCTCTCTTTTTGTTTTTCCAGCCAAGGAGAGGTCCTGTTCTGTTGCCAACCGTTTGGCATCCCCACTTGTTCATAAATAGAACAAGACCTTACTTGACCCGAGGCGTTAAGCGCCTAAAGGTTCCTTTGGGTCCACTGCCTAACATCAGTATCCCCTATCGTTGTATTACATTCATGGATGAAGAGGATGTAAGCATAAGGAGCTTAGCTGTCATACCCTTTCCTATTGATGCCAATGATAGGATCAATGATCCTGGGGCGGCTGGTATGCCCATTGGAGACACCCATGTGACTTCTTCAATTAGAGGTCTTTCATTTTTAATTGGTGACCGTTTTCATAGGGTATGTAATCTGGGTACTGGATTGATTTCAAATTTGACTGAACAGTCTGTGATTTTTGATCCTGAATTGGTTCGTGTGAAGTACGCCTTGGGATATGACTCTGATAATAATCAATTCAAAATTGCAAGGTTTTTAGATTTTGATGAGGTATGGGGAGAAGGAACACGAATTCATGTTTATACAATTGGGGTGGATGAAAACTGGAGGCCAGTAGCTACATTAACTCCTATTCGTATCACATTTGATGATATGATCACAAACGACGGGGTTCAGATTATGGATATGGGTTCAAGCAAGGTGAATTTTCTGAGTACTGCATTGGAAAATAATTTTCTAGGTGATCGGGTTTTGACTTTTAATTTCTGAGATGATCAGGTTACAGAGTTTAACTCCAAATTTTGCTCATGGGGAGCCTATTTTGTGTAATTTACATAACCAATTGTGCTGTGCTTACAACTATGGCACCACCCTGAGGATATATGTGTCTATGGGTCACAACCATTGGCAGCTTGGGGTTGACATCAATACAATTCCTAATTTTGGTATTCCTGACACATTTTTGCCAATCTGTCTATATGGGACCAGATTGCTTGTAGCTCATCGATATTTTGTCAACCCAGTCAGCCCAATGGACATCCCACCAGAATTTCTGGTGAACGACCCAGTCTTCTTCCATTTTCCTCATGCTCTGTTAATTGACATTGTGGCTGGTACAACTGAAATTGTTGACAGTTTCAGATACGTCAGATGGTTTCAAGCAGAGGTTTTTGAGGAGACGAACCAAGCTTTACCATATTGAGCAAAGTAAGTTGATTCTTGTTCTTTTTCTTTTTTTGAAAGAAATTCCTGATGTTCTCTATTTAGAAAGATAATTTATCAACCTGTTGAGTTTCTAGTTAAGCATTCTCAGATACATCTTCATCCGTTGTTTTTAATTTAACACACATCGGTAGATATGTATATAACTAAGTCTTACTGTTCTCTACGTGTTATCTTTTCTAATTTAACCTATTGATGTAGTGGTGAAACTGAACCTTGTAAAGGTATTCTAAGATTTTGATATTGTATTATGTTATTAACTGCGCTTTATTTATCATTTCTATCCACTCATGCCTTCTGCTATTTTGTTTATCTCAATGATATCTGTTGTAAATAGTGATGTTTTACTATTATTAGTAGTAATTTGTAATTGGCCTATTGCGATTCATACGTTGGAAACAGAGAACATCAAGAAATATTTATGTATTTAAAATATTTATGCAATTCATGTTCACTGTTTTATTCATCTCTGATCCCATCCCCCCCTTTGAAATCTTCACAATGTTGGAGGGAGCTAACGTTTGGTGAAGAGAGATTTTTCACATCTCTCTATATCCATTTCCCCCAAATAAATACTAGGTAAAGGGTTTGTGTACAACTTATTGGGGGAGTCTATGAAAATAAGTTGACAACTTATTGACATATTATAAATTGTTTTTAAAAGTTCTTCCACACACATTACACATGCATATTTATATGATATAAGCTCTCAAATAAACTCTTCCAAACATCTGCTTCACTTTAGGTGACATCTCTACTAAACTCTCACCCTTTACCTTCTTCCTCTCTGCTTCCACTGTTTTGACTACCCTGCAAACCTAAACTCAACCAAAAGCCTTTTAAACATTTTGTTTTCAATGATAGCTTATCAACGGCGACGTTTCTTTTTGAACAACGAAAAGGACTATTGAATTCATATGCTATATTATTTGACTAGTCCTTGTTGTCTTAATGCTCTGTTTTTTATGTCAACAATACTTGATTGATCCAACTTTTTCCTTAAAAAATTTTAGCCAAGGAAAGGTGGCCAGACATTCATTAGCCTTTTGGTAAGTCCTGCTCTCTTGTTATCAACATGAACATTTTTTAACTGGCAAGCTAAACCAACTTTTGTACTTTTTTCTATTTGTTCATATGCTATATTTGAAGTTTTTTGGATATATTGGCCGTTATTTTTTAGTCATTGTTCTTGCTCAGAAAGTAATAAGATTTTTAGATTGTACCATTGTATTGAGATCTCAGTCTCTTCAATGGATGATTTCATTCACATGAAAATACTTCTTTTCTGTATGTTATAAAGAACTTCAATTTCTTTATTAGTTTAAAGGCATCCTACTGGCAATCTAAATGATACAGGCATACATTTAATTATATTTTTATAATATTCTGTTTTAATACTAACTTATGAAATACTGCTTAACTTCACGACATGAGTCGTCCATTCAAGCCGATGAAGGATCTTGACATGGACAAGGTCATCTCAGATATCGTTGCCGATTTATCAAATGCTGGTTGACTCACAATTTCTCTTTTGGCTTGACTTGTAGCTGAGTTAGATAAACTGATTTTACCGTAGAAATTCTTGGATAGATATATGAAACATGGTATTAAATGTTGCCTTTGTGGTTGTTATTTTGGGATGAGGCAACTAGGAGTTTATGCAGTCATTTTGGATATGTGAACTGTCTCTAATGAGTACCATTGGTTTTGGTTTTAGGAAACTACATTCAAGTTTCAGTTTGGATATTCAAATCGAATTCCAAGATGTATTTTTTCGTCACTTCTTACTGCTTATTATGTCTTGTTAAATATCCACTGTTATATTATGTTGCTACATAAATGTTAGGGAGAATGGATTTATCTTCCCTTAGGAGGTACCACCTTAAATACCCACTATTCTCACTTTAAAAAGACCCATGGAATGAATAATAATGCTCACGTTATGATTTTGCTACATTAACTGTTGTATAATTAGGGCAAATCAGTTTGTGATGGTCTTACAAAATATTAAAGAATTGATGTAGATAAGACTGGTTCGATATCTCCCTCAATCAGAAGATTGGCATTTATGCATTTGAGTTTACCCGCAGAAGCTGGTTGGTAACTTACTATGGCGTCTTGATTGAGACTTTTAGCAAGAACCGTAATCTACGTTCCAAGTACCATCTGAACTAGTTTAGCATCTCTATGATTATTAGCCAAATGACAGGCTACAAACTGTCAATTATTGGGAAGTATTTTCAATTACTAGTTTAGCATCTGAACTAGTAACTATTTTCAATTATTGGGAAGTATACATAACTCTTTTAATCATTTGATTATCAAACTATCACATGTATGAATGAATTTATTAAAATGATCAAATTGTCACATGTATGAATGAAAAACATAGTATTGAGAAATGTCAATTCTATATACAGATTTTAATTACGTTAAGAGATTAATCTCCATTGTTTTCTTTTGTTGGCTTAATCTCTATAGTTATATGTGAGAGATACCTTGATTTTTTTTTCTTCTTTTTTTAAAATTTAATGAATTAGATTCAATTATTTTTGAATTGTGTATTAGATTCAATTCTATTTTCACACCAAAAATCTTACAAATCATACAAAAAAAGATCCAAGATTGAGTTGAACTCCAACTGCATTTTTTTAAGAATCAGATAGTTAACAAAAAAAACAATAAAACAAAGATCCAGTTGTATTTTTTATACATAGTACATATCAAGTTTAAAGATCTCAAGAATCCATATTCAATAGATTCTATCAACTATTTTTTTAACAAAAACATTGTAACGACTTTTATGAGGGTTCCTACAAATGTCACTCTAGAACTCCTTATTTCAGCCCTCATCTACAAAGAGAGACTTGCGCCCAAATTTGGATTCACTTTCTTGAACTTCCACAAAAGTATTTGAGCCACACAATTTTATTAGCCATTGTTGCAAAAGTTAGTATTTCAACCACTTTGTACGCACACTTGTTGACATGGATCTCTTTAGATGCAATAAGAGGTAAACTTATGGTTGAAATAGAAGGCTTTGATTCCTTTGTGAATCTTGCATTCAAAAATTTACCTAAATTTTGTATTAATTATCAAATTGTTGGGCAATCGACCGCTCATTGTCGCAAAAATCATCAAGTCACTAAAAATGAGAAGTCATAACTGAGAGACCCATGAACGTATTGCTTTATGATTTTGGGTTAAAGTGTGGTTTCTTCATCACTTGTGAGGTTGCTTTTATGTGGTTGATCCCCCAGACTCTTCTTGCGATCCATTAGTGATATCAATGACGAGGTTTGACAAAGGGTTTGATCAAGCTCCTTGTATCGAAAGATTTCTTGACAAGTTGTCCAGGCGGTGTGTCCTGTTGAGAGAAACGACAACTACGGTGCAAACAAGTGTGTTCGGATGAAAGAACTTCCGCTTAAGAGGCAAACATGATGAATTGATGGACTATTAGTCGACCACAAAGATTGTTGTGACAAGTGTGAGTTAGAAGTCACACATTGTTTAAAAAATTGACAATCGAACACTTCATAGATCTGTCACACTTACGCAGTTGCTTTTGATCTAAAGTGGTTAATCCTCCGAACTATCCTCATTTTCCAATTGATTCTCTCATGTTGAAAAACATGAAGGGTTCATGTTTTTAATCTCTATATCATTTAAGGGCATTTTCCATACCACGCAGCTTGTGGGTATGTCGTCCACACATACTTCTCACTTAGTTGTCCCAGAGGTGGGTTTTATTAGGAGTCTGGTTCGTCCGTCTGACAGCTATATTGCCAAACAAGTTCTTTGTACTGGGAAGGTTTTGGGGGTCTGCTTTAAGGTTGAGGATACTTTAGAAGAGTCTAGATTGGGCCTGGCCTATGGCCTGTTATAGGCCGATTTTCTTGGTCTGGTCTTGCTTGTTTAAAAGCCTGGACTGGCCTGAAAGCCTACTTCAAAGCCTACTTTACATTTAGGTCATCAAGTAGTTCATTTGACCTACTAAATAGGCTAAACAAGCTTTAAAGCCTACTTAAAAGCCTATTTTGCTCCAAGCAAATTTTAACAGCATTAAAGCCTACCTAAAAGCCTGTAACAACAAAGCCTATAACATAAATGATAGGTACTGAAAAAGGTGTTTCTATTTTTGATATATTTTTTAATAGATATATATTAATAGGCCAACCTATCAGGCTTAAGAGGCTTTTCTGGAAGCGTAGGCCTGGCCTATTTAACTAAACAAGTTTTTTTTATAAAGCCTAAGTTTGGGCCTCTCTATTAAACAGGCCAGGCCAGGCCATGCCAGGCCGTAGGCCCCTATAGGCCGGCCTGACCTATTCCCAACCCTAGAAACCATTTTATGATGATATATTTGAAGAATGGTTGTCCAATTCCTCCAACTTCTGTGCTATGGAGACAAAACTGACGAGATAATGCCAAAAAATAGCCTGATAGATATATCCATCAGATGGTTGACTATAATGCACTATGTCGAGCTGCCGGTTATGAGATAGTAAGAGGTGACCAAGATTTGCATATCATTGAATCCACAAAGGCATGCAATAACATTGGAAAAAAAATTAGGAGTAGTTAGTTTTATTTTTCGAGAAATGCTAACTTGTGCATGCAATGTCTTGAAAAATTAAAAACTTATTTTTTCAATGCAAAATTTATTCTTTTTTTGGGCAAAAGTTATCATGACCCTTATTTTTCGGAGAATGTTAATGAGTGTCCTTGAGACATTGGTTAAAGTACTTAAATAAGTAAGCATGCATTGAAAAGTGATGCAATTATTGCTAAGAAAAAAGCAAAGACTTGTATTTTCAAGACAAAGTTGGGCAATGGTTAACAAGACCCTTATATTTATTTGACAAGTCAAACCCAACCCATGAAGAGTACATAAATACAAGAATTCTGCTATTTACTCAATAAAAATTGCTCGCTCCCAACTGAAAAGGAAAAGACCATTTTGCCCCTGCGTAAGTTAACTCACGATGTCTGAGTTAACTCACGTTGAGTACTGCTTTCGAACAAAATCTAGCAGTCCATATTCACAGCTTCCGGCGTAGGCGTAGGTTCCGGTGTAGCATCCGACGATGTCAAACCAAATGTAGATGTCAAGTTTAAAGTCAAAATTCCCTTTCAAGCTCAAATTGGTCACAACCAAGGAAAACCAAAACCGGTACCTACCGGTAACTTTGATTAAAAACCTCAGCCGATACCTACCGGTGTTCGTGTTATTGAAGTAAACACCAGGTCATTTTTTACAACAAATGAAAGATGGAGAGATCGAGAAGAATTACTTGGTTGGGTTCATTGACAAGCGACAAGGGCTGGATTTACTATTTCTATAGATAAATCTAGTTTAATAAGGCCATACTTGACGATGCAATGTGAAAGGAGTGGTGAATACAAGCCACCTAAGACGAGTAAGAAACCGAAGCTTGAAGGCACAAACTCAAGGAAATGTGAATGTCTGTTTAGGTTGAAATGCTTCTTTGAGAAGAATACACAAGATTGGTGGATTGCAATGCTTTGTGGAATTCACAACCATGAGTTGGCGCCAAAGTTAACCGGCCACCTTCTTGCGGGTCGACCAAAAGTGGAGGAGAAACAAAGAGTTATCGACATGACAAAGAGTTTGGCGGCGCCTAGGAATATTCTCACGAATTTGAAGGAAAAAACAAAGAAAATGTGACAATCATCAAGCAAGTGTACAATGCACGAACTAGATGGTGCAAGAGGAAAAGAGAGGACAAGACAGAGATGCAATACTTGACACTTGAAGACTTATTTTTTTCTCATCCCTAGTCAATTAATATGCTTAACACTTTCCCCGCCGTTTTGTTCATGGACTCCACTTACAAAACCAATACGTACCGAATGCCGTTATTTGAGATTGTTGGTGTCACCTCTACCAAAATGATGTATTCGGTTGAGTTTGCATTTCTTTCCTTTGAACAAGACACTGACTTTACTTGGGCACTTGAGATGTTGGTTGGTCTTTTGACATCAACCCTCAACATGCCTAAGGTGGTTGTCACTGATAGGGACACCGCTTTGTTGAATGTTGTTGACAAAGTTCTCCCTGAAGCAGACCGTATACTTTGCTATTTTCATATTGAGAAGAATGTCAAAGCTAAGTGCATCACGGATTGTAGAGTCAAAGCGAAGTCTATAGATGCAAAAGTTGTTGACAAAGATGTGAAGGAAGCGAATGATGAGAAGCATTGTATTCTTGTTAAGAAAATAGTGAGGGCTTGGAGAGTAGTGGTTAACTCTCCTACGCAGGATTCATATGCAATTGCATGGTTGAAATTCAAAGAGGAGGTATGCAAACCATTTTCAATGTTTGTTAAATATGTTGAAACCACAATTTTACCCCTTAAGAAGCATTTTGTGAGGGCATAGACAAATAAATTCTTGCATCTAGGGTGTAGAATCACCAACATTGTTGAATCGGATCATGGACACTTAAAAAGATATTTGAGGAGTTGTGCGGGAGATTTGACATCATGTTGGGATGAAATTGACAAAACGTTGAAAAATCAATTAGGTGAGATATAAGGATGTTTTGGGAGGAGCATAACTGTCATGGAACACAAATACAAAAAACACAAATTATTCTCAGAGTTGGAGGGGTATGCGTCTAGAGCCACTTTGGGTTTTATTGATGAAGAATTACAACGCTATAAGACATTCGACTTTGCTAAAGAAGATTGTGGTTGTGTGCAAATGGCAACGTACGGGTTGCCTTGTGCTTGTATTATTGTCGAGAAGAGAAAGAAAAAAATGTCAATTCTATTGGATGAAATACACCTTCATTGGCAAAGGTTAAGTGTAATTGGAGAAGAGGTTGATGCAAATTTTTCCGTTACGGAGGAATGAAATGCCATTCAAGAACGTCTCAAGAGGGCCCCTTACAAGATGAAACTCCACATCAAAGAAAAGTTTCGTGAACTAGGATTTCCGGAGGACACAATGTTGAAGCCACCTCCGAGAAAAGTGGTAACCAAGGGAGCACCTAAAAGTATGAAGTCTACACCAAAAATGAGGTCCACGGCGAATCCCCTCTAGGTGGGAGACTATTGATTCTCAAAATCCCGATAGTCAATGCTCACAAGCCAATAATAAGAATCCGAAGAGTAAAGGTGCACGTCTTGGCACTTACTCACGCTCACAAGCTTCGACACCTACTTCAAAACCAAAACCTTATTTGAATATACCATACATTTCACAAATTCCAATGATCGTGAGACCTTACATTGAAGACATTGTGAATGTTAAAGGGGATGGTAATTGTGGATTCCGGGTCATAGCTAGGCACTTGAGAATGGATGAGGATAGTCATGTTTTGGTTCGTCATGCACTTATTAATGAGTTGAAAAATCATAAGAGTGATTATTTTTCGATATATTCTACCGAGAAGCGTTTTAAAGTTACCTTGGATGGTTTACACCCTCCAACAAGTAGAAGTGGTATTGCGCTGGAAGATAAGTGGTTTAACACTCCGGATATGGGTCACATTATTGCTACTTGCTACAATAGAGTCGTTGTTCTATTAACTTTGCCCGAAAAAGGTATATGTGAGACATATTTCCCAATCCGAAGTGCTCCACCACTTAACCCACATTCCAACATCATGTGTCTTTGCTTAATTCGTGGCCACTTTCTTAATGTTTTGTTGAAAGAAGATTGTTTGTTACCACCGCCTTGTACGGAGTTGATGAACAACAAGATTGGTGAGGCGGAGAAATGGCATTTTGCTTTTATGGATAGACAAGCCGCCTTCAATGACCTCATGTCCAAGGAGCCGAAGCCACCAAAGAAACCAACAAATGAGCACAATCCTATTATGTGTGACACTTCGACTCCGGAAAAACCAAAGTAAGATTTTGAAGTCATGGATGAAGACATTGATTATGCACTATCACTAGTCTAGTTAGATAGGTTATGACACTTTTTGGTCGGTCGGTGTTCGTCATATTTTTTGGTGGTATTACACTGACATATTTTTTTGTGGCCGGTTATGTAATTTGGATATTTGTGGCCAATATGTAACTAATATTATATAAATATATGAAGTAAATTTTTTTTGGTGGCCGGTTATGTCACGCCAATTATTGGTCACATTTTTTGGAAGAACATGTGATGTAATAGTAAATGTCCTAGGCGTGGACTTGGGGGAGGATAAGGAAGAGAACTTTTGAAAGACTGTGTATTTTCCATAACTTCTCGAAGATGATAGCGACGTTGCTTACATGTTTAGCGTGATGGTTGAAAATAACGTTTTACATCTTTATGTCAGATCTGTTGAAGTGTAATATTTATTAACGTGTAATAGTGTAATTTGTTCAAATTTGTGTCCGTATCGTTGAATTTTAACACCAACGTAAATTAACATGTGTATGGGTATTTTCGTCTTTTCAGTTGGGTAAATAGCAGAATTCAAAATACAATTAGTTGCTGGGAAACCCAAAGCACGATTTCATTCACTAAAAAAACCAAAAACACGACGTCCCTGCAATAGAAGAAGTTGGAGTCTCGCAAGATAGCTCCCTCAGCAATTAGTTCATTATTCATAGATTAGGTTTGAAGAAAATGAAATCATTGACCGATCTGGGTTTATCTTCTGAATTGGCGAAAACATGTGAAACAAAACGACCTTGGTATTTTGCGATGAAGTTTCAGAGAGAAGTGATTCCCTCTGCGCTACAAGGTATCTGATTTTGAAACTACTGAATTGAATGAATTATTATTAATATTAATTCAATTTCATTCTGCAGGAAATGATGTGTTTGGACTTTCACCACCACGTTCTGGAAAGACTGTGTCTTTTGTTCTTCCTATATGGCAGGCCCTCCTTGAAACCAGACCCAACCTAACCCCTTTCTTTGCTCTTATGCTCTATTCCACAAGGTACTTTTTCCCGATCATAATCATTTATCTCAACATCCATCATATTTAACGTAACTAATTTATTTCTCTCTTAAACTAGGAGACTTGCCTTTTATACTGCTGACCACTTTGAAGCTCTAGGCTCTCAATTTGGTATCAAGTGTGCTATAGTAAGTTATAATACTTTTTTGAGGAGAAATTTGCATAATTCAATGTAATGTAATGCTGGCTGGTTACTAACATAATCTATTCTGATTGCTTTTTCTATAGATTGCTCCAGAGAACCGCGAGGAACATGAATCCATCCTGAATTCAGACCAACCTCATATTATTGTAAGTGTTGTTACAATCTTGAAATTTTATTATTTCAATTTACCACCGCTTCTAATTTTTTTATTTCAAGGTTGGGAGGCCTGACCTAATCTTATATCACCTAGAACACACCCAAGGATTTTCTCTTGCTCTTGCTAGTTTAAAGTACCTGGTATGATTTGATTGGTTGATACCGTTTTTACATTATTACAAAATGAAATATTTCATATATCTTGTCCTTACTTTGACTGCTCTGCTCGCAGGTCATAGATGATGCACACCTGCTATCTTATGACAACATTCTACATGATATTTTAGAGATTTCAAGAATGATTCCTAGAGAGCGGAGAACATTTCTTTTTTCATCTACATTCACAGACCAGGTAAATATGTAGGTTTTATAACAAAATCTCATAAAAGTTCTCAAGCTCTCAGTCTCTAAATATTCGTGTATTACACTAAATCTTTCTTTTTTTAAACTTTTGAATATATTTTTAAAACTATTTAATCATATTGAATTGCATCTACATTTGGTTCATAATTATTAGAAAATCTTAGAGCTAAATGTTCGAACCAAAACACAGTTGTTGTAACACACGTGATACTTTTCTATTTCACCAACTGCTTTTTAGAACTTTCTATTGAATACTTTGATCTAATAAACTTCTAGGAACTTCTTGGGAGATGAAATTTCTTTTTCATAAATTTTTCACGTAGTCACACTCGGTAATAAATCTCGGCTATTAATTTGAGTTTGGACGGTTCTACAATTGTGTAATTTATTTATCTTCAAATCTACACTTGGTACTAATAGGGATAATTCCACTCCTGTGATTTCAGGTCCAAACGATGCTAAGCGCGTGTTTAAGGAATCCTGTGAAGGTACAACCTTAAATGTTTACAAATATTATCTTCAAATCTCCTGCTTGACTCATGTTATTCACAATATATATATATATATATATATATATATATATATATATATATATATATATATATATATATATTTTTTTTTTTTATTCTGTATAGATTGACCTATCTTCCAAATATTCTATTGCGGACACACTGCAGCAGAGTTGCTTTATGCAAGAACATCATAAGGTTTATCTTCTCCCTTGTCCAAAAAATGTTGAATATCTTACTGTTAGAACAGGACAAATTAGAAGTTTTGTTTGATGTTTGGTGTGTATTAAATGTACTAGATCTATTTTTCCTGTTTGCCAAGTGTTACCTATGTAGATGTAGAAATATTATAAATTGGCATAATTAGAATATATCTACTGCTTGCTTTGTACTAGACCGGAGACATACAATAATACAATCAAGGATACATGGCACAAATACAGTAGATTTAGCAAAGTAGAAGTATTTTATTTAGTTTAATACCGAATGAGTTTTTGTGTTATGGTGTTTGATGCACAAGAGACAACACTTTAGGGGCAAGGTTACCGCACACAAGCGAAGGAAGTTGCTTACGGTGCATGAGTTAATTTTTACCTTAGATTTGTTCAACCTATGAGAAATTATCCTACACCCTTCACACCATATTATTCTTCTACAATTCTCAGCACTGCCTCCAACCTCTCTCTCCACCATATCCATCACCACACCATCAACATCTCTCTCTCCACACCATATCCATCATGCCTCCAACCTTTTTCTCTCTCCCTCCCCACCATCTCCATCACTACCATGAAACCAAAAGCTTAGCATCATTTGAAAAAAATCACACTAGAATTGGTACAAACTATGTAACTTCAACGTTTACAAATCTTGAGAAAGTTTCAAGGCAAGCTCCCGTGAAAAAAATTGCACAAACATTTACAATTTACACCCCCACCATATCTCCATCATCACCATGAAAATAGAAAAGCTTAGCATCACCACATATGGAAAAAATTAGATGACACATGTGACTCCAACATTTACAAATCATGAGAAATGGGGAAACTTTGAAATTAATCATTTTGAACATCGTAAACTGAGATTACAAGATTGATGATGATGAAACTCACCAAAAAACATTTAACACAACCCAGCTTTCTTAAACGGCACAAAATTTGGTTGATGTGAGATGAATTATAAGACTTGGCAGAGAGCTCTTATTGTAGTTGACACAAAAAATGAAAACTTAATCACACCATTTTCTTTTGTTGCTTTCTTAAATTATTGAAGCTTGAATCTTTATAACATAAATTACTGAGAATAAATCTTTAATTTCTACTCTCAACGTCAAAGATTAAACATTTATGTTGTTCCCTTTTCATTGTTTAATTTTTTTTGCAGTAGTGTTCTTTGTTAGAGATGGTGATGTTCTTCACTTTGTAATGTTCTTATTTTAAAAAGATTTAATAAGTAATTAAGTATGTTCTTGCTGGTTTTGATTTATGTTTTTGGTGGTTGGACAAGTGTGAAAGAGAAGAGATAATGGAAAAATAATGTAATGCTGACAATCTATGATAATATCATATACATCTTGGTATCTGACGGTCTGAAAAACTTGCTCACGGTGAGAGATTTGTGACAGTCTCTCACCGTAGACAGCGCCACACTTTAGTTTATTAAGGAAATGTTTGTGTTGAACGCTTCTAACAAATTGGCTATATTTGGTGTTAAAACAAGTAAATTAATTTTTTTCATTAGTTTTGGGTTTTTTGAATAAGAAGAAACTATTATATATTATTCATGCTTGCGCTGACCGTGTTCATCAATTCCATGCTTCTTGCATAGGATTGCTACCTTTTATACACTCTCACTAAAATGACTGGAAGTACATTAATGGTATACACTCAGCAATGTGGTATAACGCTTCTTTTGGCTTTGATTCTTAAGAATCTTGGTTTCAGAGCCATCCCTATTATTAGTTATATGAGTCAGGTAACTGTACTACAGGTTCTGTATTATAATTGTAATTTCTTCTAAACCGCCAACAAGAAATATGCCTAATTCTTAACATAATAACTTTTTTATAGGCAAAGAAACTTGGATCCTTGAATGCATTCAAGTCTGGGGAGTGCAATATTCTCCTTTGTAGTGACTCCGTTAGTAAGGGACTAGATATTCCAGCAGTAGATATGGTGATTAACTACGACATCCCTTGGTATCCAAACGTAAGATGTGCTATATAATGCTTTTATACTTTTGTTAACGTGTTTTAGTATATTCCTGACCGTGTGATCTACAGGATTATATCTACCGCGTGGGATGGACTGTTGCTCATGTTAATGTTGTCATTTCCTTTGTGAGCCCAGATGAAAGGAGACATTTCAATTTGATAGAGCAACATATAGGTTAGGAGTATATGCTCTCTGCCTTTACTTTGCCATTTTAAAGAACCAAAGCGTCATAGTAAATAATTGGTACAAGTATTTATTTATTTATTTATTTTTTCAGGCAAGAAACTACCATTGTATCCTGCACCATTTGAGGAAGTTTTGCTTTTGGAAGGGCGTGCTATTGAGGCTGAAAGATTAGCACAAGAGGTAAATTTATGTATTGAGCATAGTTATGCTTTAGGCTACTTTTAGTTTTCCTGTCTACTTCTTTTAAATAGGGAATTTAAGTTTTTGGATTTTGTGGCAAGTTGAAATTGTGGTTGCCAATTTGTCTTCATTGGTATTAGCAATGTTTCCGATAATTAGATATAGAAAGGAATGTATGAAAAGACTGCACGGGTCTATTAAAAATCACAAAAAAACTAACAGAGATACTACAATTTTAAGATTAAAATCGTCGTAATATCCCTCTCAAATGCATTTCCAAAAGAAATTAGTATTTTATATGATTAGCTTGTCTAAACAATATGAAAGTTCACTCAATCAAATTTACACATGACAGTTTTTTTTTTAGGGAAAAGCCCATTGACAATTAGAATTTTATTAATAATGTCTAAACCCAACATCACAATGAGAATACTCTATTCACCTATGAATATGAAGGGTTGTAGAAATTCCACATTATCATTTGCTCAAAGATCACATACAAAGTGTTCAGTACTAAGTAACAACTCCATTGAAGCTACACCCATCCAATCAGGTACACCAGTCACATACTCAACACTCTATAGTACATGACACACAGACCCTTCTTGCATTTGTCATATGATTTTTTTTTTCTTTTCACCAAGTTACATTACAATGAATGCTTAAAATGTGAGTGAAACTATTACTTTTCTATATCAAATGAACTATATAAATTTAGCTCAGAATGAAAATATTTTAGGCTGCAACAAAGGTTTCAACAAAATATGCAATAATGCAAAGAAAAAATAAGAAATCATGTACAGTGAAATGGGGGAAAAGGATACTAGTAGAAGGAAACAAAACATATTAATCTTAGCCACTTCTATTTACCTCCTTGTGCATACTAAGTCAAACCATACACACTCCCAACAAACTCAATCTTATCCAACTTTGATTCTATTTTTTAACATCAACAAAACATACACAATAGATATAAGCAAGAACGGAGTTTGTTTGAAGGCGTCTATTTAACTATCTTGAAATCAAGCCAAAACCAACTACGCTAAGGAGACAAACCACAACCACCTATACTGAAAAACCAGCAAGAGACCAACGATACAAACAGCCACATAAACACAAACAATAAAAATCTGTAAAATGAACTAAAACGCTCGAGAACTAAAGCAAAGAGCCGGAAAAAAAACTGATATGTTGCAGCTGAAACACACAGAGATGGATCAGAACCCAGGGGTGCAATTATTCTTATGTAGCAGCGGCAGTATCGAAACACCTCTGCTGTACAACAACATTCCCCAAGCCGAAAAAATCAGCTCTGAACTATGCAGAATATTACCTCGAACACGCTCCAAATTATGAAGAAAATTATCTTAAACCATCTCCGAATTATGCAGAAAAACACCTAAAAAAACACCCGATTCAGTAAAAGTTCGAATATTTAAGAGACCAACAACCAAACTAGTACATTTAAACCCTATATGCACCAGTAATATAAGAATATTTAAGAGAACAACAATCTTACGTCATTGTCATTTACCCATGCAAGAGTAATTGCAACAATATTTCTAATTTCCCCTTTTCACATATAGTCAGCTTTTCAGAAATCAAAGTCCAGCTATTACAGAAAAATAAGAACAATTACATACATATAACATGATGGAAGCCTTAGTTCAGTTGCAGTACCTGTCCTAATTAAAATATGCAAGCAATTAAAAATTCTCCTCAGCAGCTATTAAAATAAGATAAGATGCATGAATTGTGATTATATTATTATTTGATATATTAAATTATGATGAGTGATTTGAAATTGGTCTATTCTCATGTGATTTAACTTAATTATTACTTTTCTAAATATTTAACTGTTTGTATTTTATTTGTGTAGGAAATGAAAGAATTCGGTTGGATGAGCGGAGGATACTTAGAAGGGGAGGAGGTACCACGCTGGAGCCGAGCTAGGTTGTCTTGAGAGCCCTGACGTATGCGCGCAGGCTTTGGTATTGATTGGCATGTGCAACTAGTACTAGTGTGACAGTTTGACTTTTAAAGTGTTGTTTTTTTTTTTTTGAGGGAAGTGTTGTTGACTTGTTGTCAGTTATTTTATTATTTGGAAGATTTTTATTTTCACTTAAAATCTGAAACACATAATATGGGTAAGGACCTCAGCCTACGGGGCTGCTACTTCAATTAATCATCCAAAACTTTTTTATATTTATGATATATGATCGTATGTAACAATTCAATCAAGCTTTTTAAAATTAAAAACTTTTGAAAATTGTTGTATGCACATCTAATAGGGTTGAAACACACCAGTAAAAGACCGTAATGCTCCTTGACAGTTAACTGCTGCCGAATTTATTTTCCTCGGCAGCTAACTGCCGCTGGATTCCTTTTTCCTCGACAGCTAACTGTCAATTCATCCTGCAGACCTGAAATGGCAGAAGCTGCTGCCGATACACAACCTGTTAAAGGTTTTAGGCATATTATTTCAATGCCGAATAAAAAACTAAGCAACCTTTGAACCAACATTAACATTAATAAAATATCAAGATTGATGCGACAAATAAACGGAAAATACCAACATCCGTTATATTTAAAATACGATAATATGTCATCAAAATATAACGGAACGAACAAATAGGTTAGGAGTATGCTCTCTGCCTTTACTTTGCCATTTTAAAGAACAAAAGCGTCATAGTAAATAAATTGGTACAAGTATTTATTTATTTATTTATTTTTTCAGGCAAGATACTACCATTGTATCCTGCACCATGTGTGGAAGTTTTGCTTTTGGAGACATGTCAACTGAGTGAACCCTGTTATATTTCAATTTTGTTGCGAGAAGTTGTAGAATGGATGTGTGTTACCAAGCAAGTTAGCTCATCATTTGCTAACTAGGGAGATGAACTTTTGACATGATCATTGGTGGAGTAAGTGTTACTTTACTATTATTTTTCATTTTAAGTTGGTTCCTTGAGGACAAGTAACGATGCAAGTTTGGGGTTGTGATGACACTCTGTCATTACTAGTTTAGTAGACATTTTCATGTAATTTTTAGGGTCATTTATCAAGATAATGGGAGCTGAAAGCACAGAAAAATGATGAATTCAGATTTCCAGCAAGTTTCAATTCGGGCGCCAAATCCTAGCATTCGGGCACCGAATTCCAGCCACCAGAAGAGCAGTTTGATTCGTAAAAAATCGGGCCCCGAATTAGACCATTCGGGCCCCAAATTTGACAAATTGGGGACACGTTTTTGTTAGCTTGGGCACTGAATTTTGGGGCTCGGGGGCCGATTTTGACAGTTCTATATATAGAAAAGTCTGTTTTCTAAATAAGGGTTCACGATTTTAGAGAGAAAATGCATATTTTGGAGCGGAGGCTTTGCAGATCTGGTGGGCAACCATCACAACTCATAGTCAATCATCCAATACATGTATGAATCCTTGTTTTTATGTTGGTTATCTTGTACTTTAGCTATGAGTAACTAATCTCTTTGTGGTTGAGACTTAGATGAATCTGATTTAATCTTATGGGAACCCTAATTTGTTGAACTCCTTTGAATATCAATGAAAGTCTAGTTTTAATTCATATTACTTTGTGTTTAATGCTTTTTGTATGTTTATCATCGACTACTAACCCTACCTTTATGAATATGCAAATTGATCTTAGAGATTGAATGACCACTAACCCTGGCTTTTGACTCTGATCTAGGTAATAAGTTTAACCTAAGTAATCAAGCTAGAGATAGATCATTATTAGGTTATGACATAGGGATTAACGTTCTGTTAAAACCTCCAAGGGTTTCGAATTCGCTTAAGAGATTAAGGGGTTGTCACTTGCGGGGAGAATTCTAGGTCAAGAGATTGTGTATAATTACTTTGTTAATATGTTGTTGAACTAGATAATCATTGTTTGAATTAGGAGTGCAAATTACCATAAGAGAACTTCGGAGGATTCGAAGGTCTTAACCATACTTCTCTCAAATTTTTTAAAACCAATCTTTTATTGTTTTTAATCCGTTTATGTTACAAAACAACTCAACTGCCTAGGGCATCAATACAAATTTATTACATCCTTTTTAATAATGAAATTGCTGAGTAGAAGTTAAATACAGTCCTCGTGAAAACGATTTTTTTTTTATTACTTCGATTGAATTTGGTTCACTTGTCAAATATCCATCAGCCAATTTCTTTTCCTTTTAAAAATATCAAATATCGGTTATATATAAATGTTCATTTGAATGAATGTTGTATAACAAGACCCAATACTTAAATACTTTGTTATGTTTTTTTTTTTGTCAGATAGCCTAGTGGCTAGAATTCACCTTATAAGGTGAATAAGTGGGGTGTCCGGGGTTCGAGCTCCGACCCCTACATATAATAAATGCACTGTCATACCAATTGAGCTATGCTCACATGACTACTTTGTTATGCTTTAAATACTTAAAAACAAAAAAGATGCATTTAAGAATTATAAAAGATACAATTGGTCCACATGTGATGAAAATAATATTCAAGAAAAAAAAAATTATGCACAAATCCATTGTTTATTTCTGATGAATAACCCTTATTCTAAAGAGAAATGATATCTGCACAATCATTTTGTTACAACTTTGGTGACAACTTCTTTCTCATACTCACGTTATGTTTTGTTGTTTTTGGATATCCAAATTGTTGTATTTGGATTTCCAATTTTATTTTGAAAAATAATATTTAGGTTGAGACACGACCATGTCGCTCTCTTTAAGGCATTTCGTGACACTGTCCAAAATTGTGCAAGACAGACTATCAACCACACCGCCTTCAGGATAAAACAAACACATCTACAACTGTGCGGTTAACTACTGCATAGTAGAAAACAATTCGAAAATTACACCTCCAATACTAAGACCACTCTTTTAATACTGAAACTATTATAATATGGTATTGTGACCACTCTATTATTGTGTTGAGACCACTCAAATATGGTGTTAGTACCATTATAATTTTTAACTTCTCCAACTATGACACTATGACCACTCAAATATGGTTTTACCACCATTCTAACCTTTAACTTCTTTAAAAGAAGAAAATATCAAAATTGAACTATACTCTTAAGATCGTTCATAATTCTGAAGGGACATTATTCCTGAAAAAGGAACTATTATCTTAAAAATATTCTTTGTTCCGAAGGAACGTATATTATCGAAGGAAAGATAGGAAATTCAGTTGGAGTCTCAATCTTATCACAAACAACATAAGCTAAAATTATCGGAAGTGATATCCATGAATAAAAAATAATAATTACTATTATTTTTATCATTATCAGATATTTAAAATTAAATACCGCTATTTAAACACAACTAGTGTGTTTTATTTTATGTGAGACCCCTACACTTTATTTTTTCAATTTACGCAACACTAGATCAAAGTTTAATTAGTTGGTGTTTAATCTTCCAACATTCCAATTACTTTCCAACTTCACACCAATGTTCCAACAATCCCCCATTTGAATTCAAAAAATAGTTTCAGAAATAACGTCAAAATGTTTCTATAAGGTTGCTAATAAACAAAGGTCTCACCAACAACTTGAACCTTCACATAGCGGATAATATTTTGATTGAACAAGAGTTGCTTACAACATTGAACTCTATCTCAGACATAAAGTCAACACACAATCCTTTTCCTAAGGTGTATTCTAAAAGCCCGTGAATTTATAGCCCTGCACGTATGTCTCTGTTTTAACGAATGCTCTAGGTATTCTTCCCTGAATTGCATAGGAACTAGCCTTAGTTCCACATTCATATAGGTGAGTCTATTAAGAATACTCTTGTAGGTATATACTCCATTCAACATAGAGTATATATCTCATTAAGAGTTTCTATTATCTCATCCTTCTGTCACTGTAGGAATCATGCTTTATTTTTTTTTTATCATAGCATGTTCTATCACTTGTGACTTGTTATTACCCATTGAACCTATTTATTGGGATCTCCAGTCATGTAGGTTGGGTTACCATCACTCGTGATCTCTAGGCATTAGTCCCATCCTATTTGAACTGTTTAGAACTTTCTTAGATATTCCTTTTGTCAAAGGATCAACTAATTCTTCATCAATACGTACAAGATATATTTTAACTGTTCCTTTTGAGAGTAGTTAGATCTCTAATCCTTTTTGTATTCGTGCTTTAATTATCGTATATTTTCATTGTAGTAACGATTCTCAATTTTTGTAATAGCTGCAGTACTATCACAATAAATTAACACTTCTGACAACGGTTTCACCCACTAAGAGTTCTCAACTAGTAAGCATCTTATCAAGTTGATTCTTCACTAGTTTTCTCTAGTGTTCTCATCTTAGATTCATTCCATAGTGGACGGAATCAATATCATTTGTTTCAAGAAAAAACTCCTCCAATGATGCTCAATGTCTAGCCATTGGTCGCTTAAGACTCATTTGAAAGATGTTTAATATGTATCTTGTACCACTCAAGTACAATATGATACTTCTCATAATGTAATCCTAGAGTCATAGTCTTCTTAAGGCACCTTATGACTCTTACAATATCATGTCGATGCTTCTCACTTGGTCTACTAGTAAACTTGAACAAGAGTCTCATGCGTGGACAACGTCGAGTCTAATGGCAAACCTTAGGAATGCCAATGATGCTCACATATTTTATTTGTTTAAAACCATCCCAAGTATCCTTAAATATTTTTACACATGGATCATAAGGTATGCTTGCAAGTTTACAGTCAAATAATTATATTTCCTTAAGATCTTCTCAACTTTGTGAAATTCATAAAAAAAAAATCTCTTTTCTAATCCTGTAATCTTGAAACCAAGAATTACTTCTATTTTGTCTAGGTATTTCTTATCAATGTTGTTGATTAACAATGATTTCACATAATTTACAACATGAATCTTTGAACCAAATGTGAGCAAGTCGCGTACATATAGACATATGATCGTGCAAATGTTATTTTCATTTTTGTAGCACATACATTTGTCACTTTCATTTGCTTTATACTCATTCGATAGCATTAGAATGCCAAATTTTTCATGCCGTTCCTCAGGAGTTTATTTTAGACCATACAAATAATTATCTAACTTACAGACCTTGTTTTCTTGTCCATGAATCACAAAATTTTTAAAAAGGCAACTTTCAAATTCATATTGTATACTATCAAGTTGTGAACAACGGCTAAAGGGACTAGCACCCTTATGGATATGATTATAATGACCGGTGACTAAGTGTCCAAAAAATCTATATTTTTTCCTCTTTGACTAAAACCTTTTTTTTCTACAAGGTGAGCTTTGTATTTAGCAATCTAACCATCTGGTTTTAGTTTCTTTTTCTAAAATCCAAATACAACCGGTTAGTTTGCAACCATGAGGCAAGTCATCTAAGAGTCATGTTTCGTTAGACTCTAGGGAATCCATTTCATCGTTTATTGCTTCATTTAAAAAATTAATGGATCTTCTTCCAATGTATAAATTATACAATTCGGTTTATACTCTTTAGAAATTATTGATTTCCTGCCTCTTTGAGGTTCTATACCATCTCATACGATGTTTTTTAGAACTATTTTTGATTACTGTAATGTGATCAGATATAGTGCTCCCACTAGTTCTTAATTTTTAAAGGAAAATTATTTTGTTGTGTTCCCACTAGCGCCCCGCTAATGCCCCCACTATTCTTTATTTACAGGGGTATTTATTTACATAGAAACCATCATCGTTTAATTCTATGCTCACTTTAGCATTTAGGTCATAAAACCTATATGATTTTCTATTTATAACATACCCAACGAATACACATTCATAGACTATAAGTGAGTTCAATTCTCTTGGGGTCCGGAATCTGAACATAGGCTAGACAATCCTAAATTCAAAAAATAAGACAAGAATGCATGGTGCACAAGTCTCTCTTTAATTCTGAATCAACTCAGTCTTATTCAGTAGAAATCTGAAATTCAGATTCTTTCTTATTTTTAGACAAAACATTTGGAACAAATTTCTCATGTAATTTCTAGTTCATCAAAAAAACATTTTTCAATTTGGTACATTCTTTGATTTTTCAATGTTCATATATCCAATATATCCAATAACAGCGACCAATTAGATGGAAAAATCGTCCTCATGTTCCTCGATACATTCCATATATCCAATAAATTAACTTTGATTATAATTAGACCTTCTATCAAATTGGTTACTAGTTTCACGGTGTTGGTTGCATAAATAACAAGCAAAGGAACAATTAATCCTTCTAGCAAGTAAAGAGGATTAGACTAGGATTATGTTATGCAAAATAAGCCTAATTATGCGGATCTGTCGAAGGACAATTTTCTATCCACAATTAACTCCACGATTTACAAATAAAAAGGATATGTGAATTTCATAGTGTTGTTGTTTGAAACAACAAACACTTTATCGTTCCAGTCAAAAGATGTATTTTTATATTTATCCTTATGTAATTAGGGACAATAAAATTCGAGTTAGTATTTTTATTGGTAGATACGACAGAAGGAAACGTCTTAAAATTGTTATTTTTGGATTTCCAAACTGTTGTATTTGGATTTCTAATTATATTTTGAAAAAGAATATATGCCGAAGTTGTTACTAGGTTGAGTCACGACTAGGTCGTTCTCTTTAAGACGTTTCGTGGCACTGCCCAAAATTGTGCAAGACAGACTATCAACCACGCCGCCTCCAGGATAAAACAAGTTCAACGACAACTGTACGATTAACTACTGCACTGTAGAAAACCGTTCGAGAATTACACCTTCAATATGGTATTGTGACCACTCTATTATGGTGCTGAGACCACTCAAATATGGTGTTAGTACTATTATAATTCTTAACTTCTCCAACTATGATACTATGACTACTCAAATATGGTTTTACCACCATTCTAACTTTAACTTCTTTAAGGGAAGAAAATATCAAAATTGAACTATACTCTTCAGATCGTTTATAATTTTGAAGGGACATTATTCTTGAAAAAAGAACTATGATCTTAAAAATATTATTTATTCTGAAGGGACATATATTATCGAAGGGACTATGCTTTTAAGACTATTCTTAATTCCGAAGAGGCATTATACCGAAAAAGAGACTATGGTCTTAAGAACAATCTTAATTCCGAAGGAACATAAATAAGGAGATGAGGAGAAGAATAGCTCGTTAACACAAGCTGGAGGGAGGGAGAAGGGAGAAAGAGTTCTCTACAACTCAATAAAACTTTTTGGTGTGTTTTTCGAACTAGGTGAGCTCTCCTTTTATAGGAGAGTTTGTAACTAATTTGGAGAAACTTAAGAATTAAGTAAACTTCAAAATTAAGCAACTCACATATCAGCTCAAGTAACAAACCAATCAGATAAATTCAAAAAGAAACAAACCCACAAAATTAGATGAAACAAACTAATGAAGGAAACATAGGAAATTCAGTTGGATTCTCAATTTTATCACAACCAAAAAAAGCTAAAGTTATGGGAAGTGATATCATGAATAAAAACAGTTTTTTATGAAAAAAAGTTTTTAAAAATCAAAAGCAGGGAAAAACTGTTTTTGATGAAAAAAGTTTTTAAAAATCAATTGCACAAACAGAGTCTCACTAGGCGTGCCAATTTGTTTGTCTGTGTTTTCGGCAAACTACGAGCTAGTTCTGATTATCACAAGCGAGACTGAACTAGAGATCTTAGGAGCATGTTGTGCAAAGGTTTTGATCGAAAAAAGGGTTTTGAAAAGGACCACGAGATGCACTCAGGTTACTTATTGAGCACGACGAGTTTAGAAACAAAAGGCATTGTCTCTCGACAAGTTTGAGATTGCAAACAAAAGCAATATAATGTAAAATAAAAAGATAAAGTCTTTAAGCACGTAAACTTAAAGGAAAGGTAAAATGCATTGCATTAAAATAAAGGTGGTCTACAAATCAGTTTACATACATTCGATATAACTCATTTCCCTAGACGCCGGTAGTTTGAGTGTTGTAGAATTCTTTAAATGATTTGCGACCCATTTTTCAGATTAGAAACACTTATTTATACTAAAATAACTAACTGGCGAACCATTAATCTCATGATCAACACTTCCTCCATCTTGGGCAACTGTTTGCCCCACGTTTCCACTAAGGAAACTGTATCCAAGCTTGAAATCGTGCTTTCCCGCCTTCATTGCTTGACTTCGACACGATCTTCCTTCATCTTTGTTCCATCGAACTTCAAGTTATACGTGCGAGCTTTCTATCTTGTCGAAATACTCAAGTTGAATATGAGATAGCCTTTGATTCCTACAAAGTTAAAGGTCAAACAAATGTTGACCATATTAAATGAGCATGTCGAAATTACAGGCTAACAATTAGTATGAAGGCCTGTCATAAAAGATAACAACATGCCATACGGTTGATTTCTATCAAAGAACCAACTTGTGATTGTGTGGCTGCAACAACGGTTGATGCTGCCGCGGGTATAGTCGAAGAAATTTGAGTGGGCATCGTTGCCCCCAACGTTTTTGTATGACTCACGCCAACGGTTGGCGTAACTTGTGGGTTTTGTTGTTTTCAAGTAACTTCCAATGTAGCATCTACCATTTATGGATATGATGGACTAGATTGCGCATCATTGTTACATATATTACGTACCATTTCTGGGAGTTTCTTTTTGCTCCTTAAGAACATGCACAATAAGGATCACAAGATTTATAAACAAAACGAACAAATTACTCAGAATAAACGCTTTTTCTGAATATTTCGAAAACAAATAACAAAAATAGTCCCACCGGACGTGCCAATTTGTTTACCGTGGTTCTTGGTAAACAAACGTTGGTTTCTGAAAACGGTTGAAAGATCAACCAGTAAATCTTTGGGCATATTGCGCTTATGTTTGACAGAAAGTATGAATGTTCTTGAAGTGAACCAAAAAGTGTAAAAGTTAAGATCGAACACGCGTCGAATCCGAGAAGCAAATTGATAAGTTAAAAGGGTAAATTGCAAGGAATTTAAAAGAAAAGGTTAAATTGCATAAATGGATGTAAAGTGTTACACATATTCATACATTTGCAACTTGTTTACTTATTTCTCCTATAGTGTGGATAGTTTGAGTGTGTAAGTTTTATGTGTATGCAAATTGTAACCCGTTTTCCCTATGAAAAACTCTTATTTATACTAAGTAACTGCCTATACATAAACCGTCGGGCGTAACCGCTAAAAACTACCTTGGACATCTTTTGAATTTCAAATGATATCTTCTTCGGCAGTAACTATTTTTGACTCATCTATCTGGTACCAACTTCTCTTCGATGTCTTGCTCGCTCGTCGAAGCTTCTCTATCGAACGACGAAATCTCTTTAAGTTCACGAACTCGATCCAACTTGAGCGTCGAACTGATTCAGACTTCTTCAGAACTTGAGTCAAACTTAGTTGACTGCATTTATTGTAGCCTATCAAAAATACAAGCTAACAGATGTTGGACCTTTCACTTGATGCCTTCCCTGCTTTTGATTCATCGAAAAAAGAGAGAAAAAAAATGTCTAGTTTTTATTTTCATTTATCCTTTCAAAGGTGTAACAAACTAGATGAGTATATCTATACTTAATTTTTCATTATTTCAATTATACTCTTCAACAATTTTTTATGTAATAAAAATTGTTGTTGGTCTCATTAAAAAAATAAGAATTTAGATTATAATTTTTTGTTATATTGTTGGTGTCATTGAAATAGATAATCATAGTTAGTTTGATTTGTTATAATTTAAAAGCAAAAAATACTTATATTTTTACTTTTAACCAAAATTAAAATTTTATAAAAAAAAAACACCGATATAATTTATAAAAGGGTGTCCGTCTTTTTCCTAGTGGATAATAATGTGTGTGTGTGTGTGTCTATATATATATATATATTTTGTAAATGGATGTTTTTGAAATTAATTACATTCAACGTGACATCCCTTTCATTAATCAGCAATTAATATTTCAATTAAGTTTTTAAATATTATTATATCAATTATTAAATTAAATAAATATTTAATATAATTTTAGAAATTTACTATATATCTATATTTTTAAGAATCACATTTTTATTAAAAAAGTTGAAAACAATATCCTTAATATTTAAAAACTTTCTAATGAAAATATGTAAACATGTATTTAAGAAGAAAAAAAAAGTTATTTTACCCTCAAAAAATAAAGAAAAAAGTTATAGTTTTTATTTAAAGAAAGAAATAAAGTTTTTAGTTTTGAATAATATTAAAATAAAAAATAATAATAATTAGGATTGACTAATGAAAAATAGAAAAGGAAAGTAGGTTAAAAGTAAATCCAAAATATTAATTTAATTGATAAAAATTATGACTCAAAAAGAAACTAAATATTAAAATATACCAAAATTTGAAAGTCAAAGTTGCTCTACAAACATGCATGAATATTCCAAAAACAATAATAATAATATATTTCAATAATAAGAATAATAATAATATCATTATTATTATTAAAGCATGTAGATATACCCTAAAAAAATAGGTAATAAAAATTTAACAAAAATAAAAATAAAATTTTCCCCATTTAGCTTTTTTGGGCTGAATTTTTCTTTTTTCAATACAAATAACACATGTAACAAACACGATATGAACATATATATGTCTGTTTTTTTTTCCTTTATCATTTAAAAAGTGTAACAAACTAGATGAGTATATTTATAATTACTTTTTCATTATTCCAATTATACCCTTAAACAACTTTTTCTATATATTTCTAAATACATGAATAAAGGAAAAAAAATACGTGAATAATATATTCCTAAATATCTTTCTTTTTAAAACCGAAAATAATATCTTGTGTCCAAACAAAGACTTAATGACGTAGTAGATATAGCCCTATAAAAGCCGTACCGATCATAGAAAATAACACAAGCAAAAACTCTGATTATTTGTTACTTTATTTTGAATTGTGCGTGATCATGACTGGGAGGAAAGAAAAACATGTCGGTCCTAAAACAAAGAAGGGTGGCTCAAAGAAGGTGAGTAAATCACAAATCTGTATGATATTTCAGTAATTGTTATAATTTCCAATATTTTTTCCTAATAAATAGTCTCGCATGATCCACAGGTAGTCAACCAAGTGATTGAGGGGAATACGAGTTCATCTGTGATAGATGAAATGAATTATGTGAACCAACATAATTCCATCCTCCAGAGGATTGCTGAAGCTATGAGCCAATTGGAAAACAAAAGACGTGAAAATCGTGAGAATGAGCTGAATCTCCTTATGATGTGGTCCTTGCACAACAAAAGTATGCTAGCCAACTTGAAGACTGCTGAAGATTCAAATGACTTTGCTGAGTTGGTTGATAAGAAAATGAAGGAGATTGATACTAAGATTGATGAACTCAATTGATCAGATGTTATTTAAAACTATCTAGTGGTTTTAATGCTATCTAAATGTAAGATGCATTTGAATAAAACTCATGGATCTGAATAAAACTCATAATAAACTTTTCTTATATAACTCTTCTATCGAAAGTCACTGCTAAAATTTGACGATTTGAAGCAATAGATATTATACATACCATTAGAATCTTTATCAAAATATAAACCTAATACTAATTCTAATTTTATGAGAATCAAGTACTTTATATGTCTTAGACTTCTCTCTTTTCTCATTCAACCCCAAGTCGTTTTCCGCCAAATCCACCACACAATCTCCCCTTCAATCCAAACGCCTTAGACCTGATGTATCCCATAGCCTTGTTAGTGTGCTTTACCTTAGTCATCAAGGGTGCTTTGATCTCTCACACGTTTTCCACGACGAGAGGTAGTTCCATTAACAAGTGTGTTTTGCGTTTGGGATCTGTTCATACGTGTTTCTTTTAGTTGTCAATGTGTGTTTCAATGGTAATTGATGTTTTCGCAGAGGTTGAGCATCATCATTCACATCCCGATGAAATTTGTTTATGGATATATTGTTATTAAACTGAGAGGGTCTGCTTTTGGGCTTGTTTTTCACAGATCTGTGGTCTTATCCAGTGGCCATGGGTTTAAGTTTTGTTTGAAGTTGTTTGATTCAAACCGATTGAAAAATGGGTCGTAGTGGGTGGTTTTTCAAAAGTTGTCACTACCTTCGTCTTATAGGTGGTGGTGGTTTTGGTTGTTTCATGTGAAAACGATTTTGTTTGGTGTTCCTAATCTATAATTCTCTAATGTTGCAGATCTTTAAAAATTTGTAGATCTCACGGCAGGAGGTAGGCTCCAATACACCAACATCGCCTTATTATCCGTCTCAAACCCGATGACTTAATTGGAGTATTATGCTCAAAAGGGCTCTTATGCATATTGTTGTTTAGGAAGTCATTGGTATGTGGATTCAGTTATGTGTTGGTGGTCGGCCCATTCGTCAGTTTTAAACCCTAATTGATGCCTCTAGATAGTCACTCTTCATCTTTTTTTAACCTGATTTTATGGGTGTATGTGGGTTCGCTGGGTTGCACTCGATCAATGGTTGTTTGTTAGGATAGATTAGAGTTGGTTCACTTTCATTTAATTATCACACTATATTACCCATTTGGGTTTAACTAAATAATTGTGTGAACATACTAGGTCATGTCTAATGCCCTTCCTAGTCTTTGTAACTCTTTGCTTTTATTTAAAATTACCATGTCTAATGCCTTTCCTTCAAAGAATAACTAGATTCAAGTTTAAATTAAGCCTCTAATGTGAGGATTTAATAAAAATTTATCATGTTTGATTGCAATTATCGACGCTAATTGTCATTTAATTGTAGAGCAAAACATAAAATTACGCAATTTAAAGTTGCAATATGATATGATTGTCATGGTTTCTACAATAAGAAATTGTGACTCTTCAATAGGATGTAATTTGATAGGAGCCCATTCTCTATTTTGATTAAACAAGTTTTTTTTGCAATCATTATGACGTAATATTCCCCTTGAACCAATCCGGTAAAGATATTTTTCACACCCAAAACCCTACTCTTAACATATAATAACATTCAATCTAAGTTTAACATAATTTTTTTATTCCAAAAAATTGCTAATCAATCAGATTAATTTCAGCAATAACCCAAAACTCAAGTTGCTTCCACAAACTCCAATTTCACACACACAATAAGAATTTTTTTTATAAGTCAGGAGAAAGGACAGGCAGCAAGAGGCACCTCCATCCTATGCCACCATACTCAAAAAATTTATTAAAAAAAAAACAGAGAAAGTTATATACAAGAGGGGGGACTAGACCAAAACCCTCAGAAGCCGAAAGAAAAGCAAAAGCAGAAAACAAAGAAAAACCAAAAAATATGTAGACTAACAGACTAGAGGAATCTGTAGTTAGGAAGACCACACTAATCACAAAAGAAATCCAAAAGCAACGCTGACAGTAAAACATTTCCCCAAAGAGCCCATAAATTTGGAATCAAGGACTCTATAATTCACACAAAACTTTGTAACACCAATACTTTGCCAAAACCATGAGGGAACTTGTGGAAATGTAATCAGATATTGGTATATATGGCCAATAAGGTTGCTTGCTAGAGGGGGGGTGAATAGCGGTTTGAAAAAATTACGGAGTTTTAGCGAAAGCGTTTTGAAATGTTTTGACCAATTGGAAAGATGCTTTGAACAATCACAAAAAGTTAAGACTATGTACTAATAAAATTTACAATAGAATTGAGTGATTCACAAGATAAATCTTATTTCAATCAAATATTAATAGTACTTGAACAATTTGCAAAACAAGACAATTTCAAAGCCAAACCTATATGAGAAAATAACAAGCCACCAATCAAAAACACAATGTATATGCAATTGATGAATTGGTTAGAAATTGAAACTAATTGATCCAAGTAAAATAGTCAAAACCTAATTCAAGGAATTAGGTCAATTTTAATCAAAAACAACTTGGATCAAAATCAATTTCTATTATATCAATTAAGCATATACAACTATCAAAATTAAAGAGGATAAGGGAAAAGAGAACGACACCGAGATTTTATAGTAGTTCACCCTTTCATCCTCGCTTCAGGATATGTCTACTCTTATTGGTGAAAAACTCCTCCACCGAGGACTTCCACTAATAGTATCAATGTTGAATACAAATGTGATTACAAGAGTTCCTTGAAACTATCCTAGTTCTTCAATCCCTATGAAACACTCCCAAAACTTGAAATAACCTTTGAATTTGATGCTTCTTGATGTCTTCCAATCCTCAATCACCCGTGTAACCCTTCGAACTCTTCACTCAGGATCTTTGATGCTACGTCCGACAAATGGATCCCTTTGAACACAAGAACAATTAGAAAGAACCCCCAAGATCTTTGGAGGTGGAATGACATTATTCACTTCACTTGAGAACCTTGATTAAGCCCAACCAATTTACTTAAAAGAAATACCGTGAGCTTAGCTCAGTTGATAAGAATAATGCATATAATATATGCAAGGTCTGGGGTTCAAACCCCAGACACCACCAAAAAATATATATATGTCAGTTATCATTTAAAAAGTGTAACAACCTAGATGAATATATTTATACTTACTTTTTTATTTATCTCAATTATACCCTTAAATAACTTTTTCTATAATAAAGATTGTTGTTGGTGTCATTAAAAATATTAGATTATATTTTTTTGTTATATTGTTGATGTCATTGAAATAGATAGCCATGGTTAGTTTGGTTTGTTATAACTTGAAAGCAACAAACATTACATATTTAGTTTTAATCAAAATCAAAATTTCATGAAAAAAAAAAACACCGTTCATAATTTTAAAACCTTAGCACATTAAAAAGAGCGGAAAGACGGGCACTCACGTCCCGTCTTTTCGCTAGTATTAATAAAAGTTTTATATAAAAACACTGGTTGTAACGCCTACACTAAACGTATCTAGAAAGTTTAGCATGTGTGTTATCTTTAGTATTGGAGACATTAAAATTTACAACTTAAAAACTTCGAATGAATATTATATACAACAATTCACGTTCGTACATGGAGTAATACAACACTATCTATCCAAACATAATAAAACACTCTTGAATCCGTAAGAACATCCTGCAGCGGGTACGAACGAGTCCTTGCTTAAAATCCATTCGGTCACAAGCTTGCCACATCCTGCTAACCAACCTGCTGATATGAAACAAATAAGGATTGGGATGAGACATAATGTCTCAGTGAGTTCTACCTAATCCTACGCTATAGGTAACCTCGGTGGAAACCTAGGGTCACCACGTGTCTTCAATACAACCTGTCGGTTGATTATACGTGTGTGGAACATGCTTACCTAGACGGTCGTGCATACTAGATCCGTCAAAGGTTCTTCGTGT
>Ga0315913_1000337_pt1 | contig 39208 bp, 21 predicted proteins | sample MpolsnodulesMG_FD_207736 | JGI IMG/M metagenome (GOLD analysis project Ga0315913, IMG submission 207736) | Medicago polymorpha root nodule microbial communities from Los Angeles, California, United States - small nodules | ecosystem: Host-associated > Plants > Roots > Nodule | place: USA...
ACAAAATTGTAAATTAATTTTATTATCATATCAAAAACAAAGAGAGAAAATTAAAGTTTTCATAAAATATCACCTAATCGTTTAAAGTTTATAACTTTTCAAATAAAGTTTAATGATATTCACAAATTAATTGGTTGGAGAAAATCAAATCCAAAACAATAAATAACAAAGAAATCATCCCTTTTCACTCCAAACACAGAGCTATTATTAGAAATTGTTCTAGAGAAAACCAAAGCAAAAATATTATTAAGAATGAATGCTTACTCGATAAAGAGGACTATCTTTGGAGAGAAAGTTTCCCATTCCACTGCAACATTTTATCAAACACATAGTATGCATATCTAAAACTGAAAAAGAACCACATAAAATCCGAATTGATTAATAAATTAAATTAGAAATCTTCACTTCACAATACCAACATAAAAAATCAAAGCTAAAATATTATAAAAAAAAATAAAAATGAATGCTTACTTGGTCAATAAGGCTATCTTTGGAGAGAAAGCGGTGAAGATCCAATTGCTCACTAAAACATTTTATCAAGCATGTGTTGGGAAAATCTAAAACTGAAAGAGAAAAACATAACACTCAAAGTGATTACTAAATTAAATTCAGCGAGTGATTGTGATTAAGGTGATTGAAAACAGAAATACCCTTAAATGGTATGAAGTGATAAAAGAAAGCACAAAATTGAAATTTTGAAGCGATTTGTTTTGTTAAAAAAATAGGAGTGATTTATTTTATTCAAAAAAATAGGAGGGATTTGTTTTGTTCAAAAGAATAGGAGCGATTTAGGAGTGAATTGTTGCTTTTAGGGGTAATACAGTAATATTAAGCATTAGGGCTAGGTTAAATTTAGGGCAAGAATTAGCGTCGGGTTAACTTTAATAAATAAAATAGGAGTGATTTGTTTTATTCAAAAAAATAGGAGGGATTTGTTTTGTTCAAAAGAATAAGAGTGATTTAGGAGTGAATTGTTGCTTTTAGGGGTAATACAGTAATATTCATTAGGGTTAGGTTAAATTTAGGGCAACATTTAGCGTCGGGTTAACTTTAATAAATAAAATAGGAGTGATTTGTTTTATTCAAAAAAATAGGAGGGATTTGTTTTGTTCAGAAGAATAGGAGCGATTTAGGAGTGAATTATTGCTTTTAGGGTAATACAGTAATATTAAGCATCAGGTTAGATTAAATTTAGGGCAACAATTTGCAGGTTAACTTTAATAAATAAGAGATTTCGTAACACTCAGCTTAGTTTAACTGCCTCACAAGAATAGGGTTGGATAGAAAGAATCGATAATGGAAGCATTAGCAGTGAGTTTATGGAAATTAGCAGACTATCACGAGAAACTAGGTGATATAGCAAAAACAGTAGAATGTTTAGAAGCAATCTGTCAAAACAAGGTTCCATTCTTTCCAATCATCGAAGTCAAAACTCGTATTCGTATTGCTACAATCCTTCTTCATGATTCTCACAACGTTAACCATGCAAAGTCACATCTTCAACGTTGCGTTAGTATCATTCTACTACTTCTATCTTTGAATTCATATTCATGTTTTTAACTTCTTTTTTTCATTGAAATTTCGTTTTTGTTGTTGTAGGAGTTGCTTTTGAAGAATAAACTGTCTTTTCTCGAATTAAGGTGTCGAGTTTATAGTTTGCTAAGTCAGTGTTGTCATCTCGGTGGAGATATTAAACCTCAGATACGAGTGTTGCGTAAGGCTCTTCGCTTTACTGATGATCCTGCTGAGAGACACGAGTATGCTTCCTATTTTCACTTTAATTCAACACCGACACATTAGCACCAATAAAATTTAAAAAAGATATAATTTAATATAATCACATGTGTGGATGATTGAAGTTTCTTTTTTATTCTTTTAGCAAACCCTAATGTCATCAATATAATCACACAGGTTTGTGTAATTGAAGGTTTTTTTGGTAAACCCTAATGTCAAGCACCCTCAAACAATTTTAGTATTAAATTCATTAGTCATTGTTTAGTTACTGCAAACATACATTTTTTAATCCCAAGTTGAATACGTATTAAATTCAATTATGGTTGAGATGCTACTCCCTCTATCCCATATTATATGAAAACTTGACTTTGTCACGTAAGTCTAGAGTTGTTAAATGGGTCGACCCAGCCCAACCCGTCTTGGCCCGGTGGGCTAGCACATATAAATTGATTGAAGAGGGTCAGCCCACTTTATTCATGGGCTGTCAAAATTGAGCTCAACCGAATTAGTAGTGTACTACACAGTCCGATGGGCCGGCCCGACCCTTATTTCAAAATGTATTATTTTACTTTTTTTTTTATAAAAAAGTGATGCTAAGAACAATAAAATGACATATCACATTTTTTTTTAGAAACATCACAGGGTATTGTCCATCAAATAATCATATGTCTTCATAAACTTAGTTAAGTAACATACAAAACATCTATTAAATCAATATCTACAATAGATAAATACCACAAAAACATCAATGTAAAAGTAGAGAGTATAAATACCACAAAAACATCTATTAAATCAATATTCATAAAAGATAAATACCACAAAAACATCAATGTAAAAGTAGAGAGTATAAATACCACAAAAACATCTATTAAATCAATATTCATAAAAGATAAATACCACAAAATACATCCATGCAAAAGTAGAGAGTATAACAATTTACAAAGTGCAGTGTTGGAATTAGAAACAACAGTGTTGGAATTAGAAACAACAAGTTATGTCTTACATAACAAAATAATTACCAATCCAACAACTTAAAATAAAAGACAAAATAAATTATAAAATTGACAACTTTTGGAGCCAAGTCTCTTGAACACTAGGTAATGTAGACAATTGTATATCTTCTACTTTTGGTATATCTCTTATCAAAGTCAACCAAATTTATTTTATAATTTTTTTTTAGTATTTTTAATGTTTTTAGTATTTTTAATGGGCCAGTCCGCAAGCCCGGCTGGCCGGCCCAACCCAGCCCTTGAAAAATATAGGTCTGGTGGGCTGGACCAAAAAGATGGGGTCGCTTTTTCATGCTTTTTTACGGCCCAACCCGTACTAAAATAGTGGGGCAAGGGGCCGATCTAGTGGGCTCGGTCCATTTTGACAACTCTATGTATGTCCCGTAATATATGAAAATTATGAAATTTTGAAAATATTCGTTGAGACAAATCCAACAACATCTTATATGCTATAATTTGTCTGTGTACATTAGTATAAGCATATGTTAAAGTATGTTACGTGAATAATACACAATTTCAAAGTAAGTCATTTAACATGAGATGGAAGGAATATAAACATGCTTTTGTTAATCCCGAGGTTAAGTACAGGGTCAATATAGGTAGCCGAGCGTTCATTATTATTAATTAATGTCACGTACCATAATATAAGGAAGAAACTTTGGTCGGACATTTTTTGTGACAAATTTACGTCTAATAGTTCAATTATTATTTAAATTTAAATTTTAAATATACGTCGCTATATTTAATTATTTTTTCAAAAATTAAATTTAAATATATGTCAGCATGATTTAAGAAACTAAAAAAATAACTACGAGTTTTAGTAATTTTTTTAACGAATTTTTCCAGTATAGATATTATAAAATTGAAATAAAATTGATAAATTATCTTTTGTATACAATTGTATTCAATGTTGTATTAAATTGAATAACTAAAAGTCCATGCGATCATAACTCAGTTGGTAAAGACAACTAATTGTTATATGTCGGGGTTAGAGTTCGAACCTCAGACACTCCACTTATTCACCTTAAAAAATTGAATTTTAGCCGGACTACTTGACCAACAAATTGAACAGCTAGAAAGCATAATTTTTTTTCTAATTTATATGCTCTGGACTTGGAATAGAAAATTATTTATCATATGTTTATAACGTGTTATCAATATGACTACATTGCAAGCATATTTGCCTGCAAATCTTGCCAACTAATGCTGCTTCTGCTACATGTTCATAGTTTTTTGTTTATTTTGTTGAAGGGACTCAACGAAGCTGTGGTCTTGCAATTTCAATTCACAGCTTGCAAAAGCTTTGTCAGGTGAAGGAGACTACAAGGGTTCAATCTCCGCCTTAGAACGTGGATATGTCTGTGCTACTGAAGTACGCAACGCAGAGTTGCAGGTTAGTTATCAAAGGTTACAAGAAAATACATCACATTTACTTCCTTATCTGCTCAATGCATCCGAGTCTATTTGTTAACTGAACTCTACCACTAAAAGGATAGAAACTTCCACCAAATGCTTTATCATTGCAACTTTTGCGTCAAAAACCCTAAAATTACTTTTATTATACTTTTTTTATGCTTTTGCTCCAACTTGTTTGATTGTAATGGACCAGATGTTCTTTGCCACTTCAATATTGCATGTCCAACTCATGCAATGGGATGATAATAATTTGGTTGAACAAGCTGTTAATCGTTGCAATAAGATTTGGGAGTCAATTGAGCCAAACAAAGTGAGTACAAATGTTCTTTAGTTTGCAACTAAACTCTACAATGATTCCCCTTTTAATTTAATCTAACACTTTCCCCCTTGCTTTCACACAATCATTAGAGAAGAAAATGCACTGGCTTGCTCTTTTATAATGAATTACTGCACGTATTCTACCGAATGAGGCTAGGTGATTGCAAGAATGCTGCACCACATGTAGACAATCTGGATGCTGCCATGAAGTTTGATATGTGGCAAACACAACATATGCAACAGCTAGTGAAGGAACTCGATGTTTTAGATCAAAGTCTTTCCAGGTATGATCTTGATTACAGGGATAGGGCCGCATTGTCTGGAAAGCAAGCACAGATTAAAAAAAGACTGATAAAGGGAAGAAGGACACTAGGTGATAAGCTTCTGTTAGCACCGCCTCCTATTGGCGGAGAGTGGCTTCCTAAAAGTGCTGTCTATGCACTAGTAGATCTAATAGTTGTTGTATTTGGGCGCCCAAAAGGACTTTTTATGGAGTGCGGAAACCGCATACAGTCTGGGATGCGTATAATTCAAGGTTGTTAAGCAACTGTTCTTGGTCTTGTGTTTGCATAACTTTTATTTCATTAACCGTTGATGATCTTTTTGTTTTGTTTTGGCTACAATTTTTTACTTGCAATTCCGTCGCCTGTTATTGTTTCTATTTGCCAGATGTTATTTATGTTCAATCACAGCCGCAAAATGTCTTTTCTTTCAAGGATTTAGTGTCAAATGCAGTTTTGAAACATCATGTGATGAGAAACATCACTCTTTTGCATTATTTTTTTCTGAAAGCATGATCATTGAGATGATTTGTTTCTGCTATTCATGCAAATTGATTTAAATAACGTTCATTGCTGGTGTGCATTGCCGTGGAGAGAGTGTCTCTAATCCTTGCCACTTTCGACTCATTTTACTTATGGTAATAATTTTTCTTCCTTGCAGATGAGTTAGTGAAGCTTGGAATTACCGATAATGTCAGAGGTAAGATTCATTATTCTTATCTTACCTACAAGATTCTTAAAATGTAAGCAAGGATTCCATATACAAACTTGCTGTAGTTTCTTGTTTAGCAGAAGCGGACTTGCAACTCTCTTCTATCATGATGGCAGGAGTATACTTAATGCTACTAATTCAGTTTCTTGAAAACAAAGTGGCCATAGAGCTCACACGAGCTGACTTTGCCGAAGCACAAAAGGTTGGTTTTCTTTTTGTTAATTATTTGGGTTCCTGTTGTATATTTTTTTAGCCCTAACGAGTAACGACCTAAGGATGAGCAACACTCTTAATGGCTTATGGCGGTTCATGGTGAAAGGAGAAAAAAAAATACACGAAGTATACTAAAATGCTGTAGAACACATAACAAATTTTAAAAAACAAGGAGAAAAAACAGAGAACCTTAAACAATGAAGAAGTAGGACAACAGTAATATTCTTTAGTTTTGGCAGAACAGACTGAAAAACTCACAATTTACAAAACGGAGAAACAGGGTGAAAGAAATAGAGATAGACAGTAAAAGAAAGAGATATGCAATGCAGAGGACCAAAAAGGAATGAAGGTAATTGGAAAATGTGGACATACATAATAGAAAATGAGGAAGCAAAACATATGCCTTGCTTGCAATATGATATACTTGAAAAACTGATGTCATTCGCGATAGGCTATTCAGTGGAGATGTGTTGTTCGTCAAAGATGGGCAAGTGAGAGATGACATGGATGTGTAGGTTAGAGGCAGTAGAGAAGTGCAAGTGTTAGATGGACGAAACATTCAGTGAGTTGAGCGCAAAATGGGTTTATCTCGTTTAAAACAGCTCGAGTTTGTTTTGCCCATCTTTCTTTTCTTTTTTATGTTGATTTGGTGCTTTTTCTGTCATACTGTCAAGTAAATAGGGGCTTCCATGGATTTGGTGCTTTTCTGCCATTCCGTCATGGAAATAGGGGCTTCCATGGATATGCCGCCCCAAAATGGCTTCAAAGTGGTATTTTGACACACCATCGTGTCATGGCCACCATTTAAGAACAATAAGGATGGGATTGAGAATATGTGATAGCTTGCATTTTATTCTGTTAACTTTAAATCTCCTTTAATATCTACCTTGTTAGCTGGCTTGCTTCTATTGATATTTTTCTTGTCTTAGTGTAATGGATTTGAAAAGTTGGAAGTGAATTTGCATCCTGCTATGCCTCAGATTTGAAACTATTAACAGCATTTTATGCAAATTTTCAGGCTTTAGTACAGATGAAAAATTGGTTCATGCGGTTTCCAACTATACTACAGTCATGTGAGTGCATCATTGAGATGCTTAGAGGCAAATATGCTCATTCTGTTGGCTGTTATGACGAAGCTGCCTTTCATTATATTGAAGCAGTAAAGGTATATAGGATATGTCTACATAAATGTGATATTTTGTAGTCATCAAGATGTAGTCTTTTCGGTTTTTTTGTTGTGATACATTCATATTCTGGTTTGGCATGCTTGAGATCTCAGATCACACTTATGGTTTTTTGTTAAGATATTGATATGAATTGTTAAATGGGATAACTTAATGGTTATCCAAAAATAACTTCATATTTTTGTGTAGCTTACGGACCGCAAATCAATGCAAGCCATGTGCCAAGTTTATGCAGTTGTTTCTTATATCAGCATCGGTGATGCTAAATCTTTTTCTCAGGTGGTGTAGTACCTCTAATTCAACTGGTGCCACTTTCTGAAGCAGGTTGATTTGATTTTTTAACCAAAACATAGTTTTCCTGCAGGCGCATGATTTGATTTTTCCACTCTATGAAGCAAAGGATTCTTTTGTAGGAGTTAGAGAGAAAGCAAATATTCTTTTTGCTTATGGTATTTTATTGATGAAGCAACAGGATCTGCAACAAGCAAGGTAAATTTTTGTGTAATTTTGTTCAAATTCGATCACGTTGTTTGTCTGGATGTGAATCTGCAATTATTGTTTATCTTGATTCTTTGATTTCAATGGTTCAGTTTTTCAAACACTATATGTCCACAAACAATAAGAACAGTTTATGTGCCTTACTTTGATGTTTATATTTCTTCTTCTTTCCTCTAAGTTGCAAATTTGCTGTAGAATTTGCTTGGCGAAGGGATTGCAGCTGACACATAATTATTTGGAAGACCATCAACTTATTTCCCAATATTTGACAACCCTTGGCAGTTTGCTTATTATATTGCATGACACTACACAAGCCAAGGAATTATTGAGATCTTCTTTAACCTTGTCGAAGAAGCTTTGTGATGTTCATTCACAAGTTTTTGTGCTGCCTGTTTTGACAGGTACTTCTCTTAATATTTTTTGTTGTAACATTTTGTTATAGTTTGCAGATCACAGTATTTTATTATTCTTTTCTGTGTAGTTAGATAGCTTCCATGATGTCTTGCGTTTCTTGTTCATTCATCAAACGAATACACATAAATAGTAATTTTAGTAATAAGTGATTACATAAACTATCCTGGTCCCTTGATTTTGGAAAACTACATGAATTACAAGGAAAAAGTAAGATTAGTTTCAACTCTTAATACATAGATTTCTCCATATGAAGGATGTAATCCGTAATCCTCTTCGGTAACCCCTCTCCCTATTTTACGATCTTACAATGTTCTACAAGTTGAGTCTACAAAGATTTAATGAGTTTTCATAGACTCGTGTTTGAAAACATTGATTCATTCCATTGAACAAGTATTTATAGAAAAGGAACTCAGTAATTAGCTGATCCATAGTTGTCACTTGTCAGATAGAAGAGGCAACTTTGATAGCAAACAGATTCGTGGATGGATGTCTTTTTCTTCATTTATTTCTTGTAAAAAATATAATATGAATGTTCTTACAGCTTTATATAAAGAATTAGGAGAAAGGGGAAACGAAAATAAGAATGTCAAGTATCAGACAAAAATATCTGCAGATTTGCAGAAGAGGCTAGCTGACGGACGAGCATCCATTTATCATATTGATATAGTAAGTTGATCTTGGCAAAGAAGAACTATCCTTGTGTTTAGGTTTAGTTGATTATAATTTGTTTCACCATTTTGATTAACAGATTGACAAAGTAAGATTTGAAGTTCAACAATTACATAAGTCGGACATCAGGCATGCAATGGCAGTCCAAACTGTGGGAGTTAATCTTGATATTCTAGAGTCTTTTGGCCTGCCAGCCCTCTCAACTATTCCATCATCAAGTTTAGTTGATATAGATGATCCTAGTAGAACACATGGAGAAAAAACAAGTCTTGATATTTCAGAATCTAGTGGCATGCCAGCACCCTCACCAGTTCCATCATCAAGGCTAGTTGATATAGATGATACTAGTAGAACACATAGAAAACAGAGGGAATCTATTGGCCTGCCAGCACCCTCAGTTGCTTCATCATCAAGGCTAAATGATATAGACGATGGAAGAAGAACACCTGAAAAACAGATTAATCTTGATATTTCAGAATCTATTGGTCTGCCAACGCCTTCACATGTTCCATCATCAAAGCTAGTTGATATAGATGGTGTTAGCAGCAGAACATGTGGCAAACGGAAAAAACTTGATGTATCAGAATCTATTGGCGAGCCAACACTTTCACATGTTCCATCATCAGAACAAGCTGATATAGACAGTGTTAGCAGTGGAACACCTGCAAAAAAGAAAAATCTTGATACTCCAAAATCTGCTGGCCTGCCAGAACCCTCACCTATTCCATCATCAAGGCTAGTTAATATAGATGGCAATAGAAAAAGACGTGCAAAACGTAGAATTTAGTGTTTTCCTCGTGGGGGTGAACCGGTATATTTATAGCATTTCTTTTTAGTTTACATGTCAATTTGTTTTCTAATTTAGTGATGTATTCGAAATCAATTGCAAAAGTGTTAACAAATAAAGAAAATTTGAATACAAAGGTCGTTAAAATCATTATTATTATTTTTTTTATCAAGCAATGAAAAGCATTAAACTAACAGGATTGGGCCTGAACCCTTGACAAAAGTTATCACATTACAACCTATAATAAGGAAAACCAAAACTATCTCTAAGTAACAAATGAAGAATAAAAGATGGATGGTTATTCCCCCATTGTGATGAGAATGTGGATATGCATCAGTCTCATGTAAAGCTATGGGAAAGAACATGTGTTTTGGAACGTGTCTTGATCCCTTCCTTGCTATTGTCATGTTTCTGCCTAGGACTCTTTTGTTTCCTTTGCTGCTTGCTAGCTTTGGAGGAGCAGGCCTTAACCAAGTTTTCGTCGAAATATTTGTTGCTTCCATCTGTGTTGTCAGTGGGAAGGTCTGAGTCAGAGCTGTCCTCATCCACTTCATCACCCCAAAACTTCTTCATAATCTGAACACTTTTGTTGGCAGCTGCACTATGAAAGATTTGAACATTAGGTCGTTAAAATCAATTGAAATTGAGTTCCACCAAAATTGACTTGCCTCAAAATCTCGTTGAAATTTCGTTGATAAAAAAGGGTTGTTGAGCCTTTTGGACCAGTTTAAAAATTAAGAAAGAGGCATCAAGACCAAATAGAATGTAGCCTTCTCACCAGCTTTAAAACTAAAAGAGACATTATTTAGATTTTGTATCAAATTTATTTGTGTTGTTATTTATAATAGTAGCAAAACATAAGCAACCAAAGACTTTGAGGTTAGTAATATGAGGATTAATATTATACAAACGTATATGATATTTCTTTCCTTTTAATCAAAAAAAATATGAGGGATGTACTCAAAAAAATAAAAAATAAAACATATAAGTGAGTATATTGTAACAAGAGTAAACATATAGTGTACATGGAAATCAAAATAAAATGGTTCAAATTGGCATGAAAGGTTGTTGTGGCAACGGACAAATCATTTTCAACTTCAATAGAAATTGATAGACTCATAGATAAATAATAAGTCTTTTAATTTCAACCAATTTTTTTTTAAGAGATCTCTTATTCCTAAATATAAATGTACACCTTTTTTCTCGTCTCTAAATATAAGATCTTAATTAATCAAAACACAAATTTGTTGGGAGACGAATTCAAAGTTATAATTTCCCACTTTTCTACGCTTAATATATGAGATTCTCGTCATTGACTTTTAGATTTTTAAACAATACCCTAAGAACACTTGATAACATTTTCTTTTTAAGTTAATGTAATATAACTTAATATTCAATTGGCAAGAGGTAAATTTGACTACTATTTTCTATCTGAATTTGAATTGCACTCCTTTTAACAATGTCAAGGGCTAAGAGAGAATCAACGTTATCAGGGCTGGCCTAAGGGCCAAGCCACCTAAGTAAGGGCTTTAGGCCTCAAGATTTTTGGTTAAAAAAAAGGCCTAAAAATAAATCAATTTATCTAATAAGTATATGAATTCTGCTCTTTACCCAATAATTTTTGCTCATTCCCAAGTGAAATGACCAAAATGTCCCTACGTGACTTAACATACGCCGTGTATTTTTTACGTGAGTTAAAACACGCTACGTGAGTTAACTCACGCTAGTGTTAATTTACAAATACTGCAGCGAGAGTTAACTCATGTTTCATAATATGCAATTATTTTTCGAATTTATTTAAATGGTAATATAAATAATTATTTAAATGGTAATACAAATAATATAAATGCTAATAATATAAATTCTCAACAATTACATAATAAAACCTCATTTTATTAATACTTTGATACAATTACATAATAGATAATTTGATATATTTTATTGGAATAAAGTAAATATGCTTCTTTGAGGTAAAAATAAACCAACTTAGAGGTAACAGAGGATCAAGGTTGGTGGTAAAAGAGACCAATCATCTCGGGGTAAATGTAAATGTGGTTCTTTTTATACCCCAATAAAGAGTCTTTTTACTCACGGTAAAAAGTTTTTGGGGTAAAAAGAAGCAGATTTACGTTTACCCCAAGGGTTGACCTCTTTGTCCCCCAAGTCGATCGGTCTATTTTACGCCCTCCCTTGACCCTTTTTTTACCCCTAAATTGGCCCCCAAAAAAGCTAAAAAAAAAAAAACTATAAAGGTGAAAGGGTGAGGAGGAGAAGAGAAGGTATGGTGTGAGGAAATAGTGAGTTTTGGAGGGTATTTATAAGGAGAAATGGGTACCATAGGTTTTATTAGTACTAAATGCAGTCAAAACAGTAGGAAAAACGTGTAAAAATGAGTTAAAATGAAGGTGGAATAACTGACCAACTTCAAAAAAACGTGTTCTTGAACACATACCACCGGCCAACCTAGCGTGAGTTAAGTCACGCTAGTGTTAACCTTGGCGTGAGTTAACTCACGCTAGTGTTAAACTTTGCGTGAGTTAAGACACGCTACTGTGGCCGGTTGTTCATGCATTGTAAATTATTTCTACACACTTTTGTTAATTTTTGCTTTTATTTTAGGATTGCGTATTTAATTAATAAATTCCAGCAAAGTAAATAAATAAATTAGAATAAATTCAACGTAAATTCGAATAAAAATTGCGTATTGAATAAACTCGAATAAAGTTACGTATTAAAAAAAATCCAAAAAAAAGCCTAATTAAACTCAGTGTGAATTTGAATAAAGTTGCGTATTGAATAAATTTGAATAAAAGTTACATTACATTACATAAAAACTGAGGTGCATTATGTGACACTCGTCTTATATGACGGAATTCGATATCATAACTTATATAACTAATTCTCAAAATACATGTTTATAAATATGTCCTATTATTACATTAAATTTCATTCGGAAATGCATCTACCAACTACACAATCGTATGACATCTGAATGGGGTAAATTCAAACTTGCTAAACAGTAGGACTCAAGCATTCACCCGACATTCCTATTGTTCCATTCAAAAGATTAAATTGTTGTTAGGCTTGGTTTAAATGATGGTATTCAAGTGTTAAAAGAATGAGGTCCTAAACCAGCCTAACAAGAATTTAATTTTTTGAAAGGAACAATAGAAATGTCGGGTGAATGCTTGGGAACTGCCATTTAACAAGTTTGACTTACCTCATCCAAAGGAAGACAATCGTGGTAGTTGGAATGTGCATTTCCCTACCTAATCACGATCTTCTGGCGGAATCAGACTCTTGATAATATCTTCAGTTGATCTCAGCAACGTTACCCGCATATCGATCCACTAGAACATGTTGTGCTCCCAAAACATGGTCTTCATGTTATCGTCGTTCGTTAATTCCACTCAAGTGAATGATATTCTCCCCTCGTCGAGCGTTGGACGTTTATACCGAACGTATTCCACCCTCCTTGTGTCTCTAGGGTTGACTCCTTGGTTGAATTCATTCAATTGATCCTTGAGACCTCTTAACGTTACACCAAGGCACCAAACCTTCAACCTCTGAGGTTCTCCGCCGTTGAATTGTGCATGAACGCCGATCCACCCGGCCATTGTTTCAGATCTACACAATAAGAAATTAAAAATAATCAATGAAAAACTCATTCAAACATTTCATCAAACACTTGGAGTGCAAATTATACATAAACCCTAAAAATGATAACTACAACATAAACTTGCAAACACCTAAACATCATAACAATTAAGCACTATAAGTCATTTAAATGTAACATTGTATCATTTCTTGCAAAAAAAATCAAAATTTTAACATAACACTAAACCTAAAAAGTTATAATTTAAGTGAAAAAATCTATCATACCAACATAATTTAAGTGAAAACTTACTTGTTCTTGTTATTAGAGTGTTGTTTGATTTGAAGTTGAAGAAATTTCGGAGTTGGGTAATTTGAGAGTGATTTGAGAGAGATTTGATTGAAAATTAGGAAATGAGGCTCTGCATGGGCATATAACAGCACGTAGCGTGAGTTAACTCACACATCATTAGCTAACCCACGCAGGGTCAATATGGTCATTTCACCTAGGAATGAGCAAAAACATTTGGGTAAAGAGCATAATTCTAAGTATATAATATGACATACTAATAATCAATACTTGTTTAGCTTAGTTTGTCAATTTTAAGGCCTCAAATCCTTTTGGTCCTAAGGTCAAATCTTGGATTCAACAAAATTTGATTTATTATGCTTTTAATAAGCATTGTGTTATTTTTTTTTAATTCCAAAAGGCATCATTATAAAATTTGCTTTAGGCCTCTTAACATGTTAGGCCGGCCCTGAACATTATAATGCACCTCCTGAAAGTATGAGAGAGTTCTTCATTCAGTGCAAATGAATTAGTTCAGACGGTTGATAGTTAAATTTTCATAATAAGAGGGTAAATGCAATTTTTTTAAAATGTCAGGGTATGCATGTGCATGCCCTCAGCTCAATATGGCTCTGCCACCGAGTACCAAAACAAGAAATATATTCATCAATAACCACTACTTCAAATCGATGTCTTCGAAAAACCAAACGACATGGAGGGGAAGCAGACGGATCCAAAACATTCTTAACCATAGAGCAATCTTAGAAAGAATGAAAGTTGTCTTCAGTAGCAATATTAAATAAGGGGTACACATTACTAGTTGTCATACTCTCTTTTTTGCTTTGTTATTTTTTTTTTTTTTTTTTTATGATTCATGTGAATGAAAAAAAAGTATTTTTGTTCGAGGAGCCAGCCAGCCCGCCAACCAACCACAAGATGGGGTTGGACTGTTGGAGTTTGAACTCGTCACCTAAGTTGACATGTCCTACTTCTAAGGGTGTAATGATTTGGTTTGGATCAATATTTAGTAAAAAAAATTGTCTAAATCGATGAAATCTTCATCGGTAAGGTTTGGTTCGGTTTTTACTGTTTTTTAGAAAAGGAAAAAACCTAACTAACCAGTCTGATTCGATTAGGATCAGTTCAGTTGATCGGTTTGTTTGAAAATACAATTAAAAAATCCATATTCTCATAAAATTGTATTTCATGCATACAACATACTCAAAACTTTTTCTATGCTCTCTCTTTTTCAAGCAACTTTGTATAACTAACATAAAAAACTAACCAAGATATGGACAATCTTAGTACGGTGAGGAATGATGGGTTAAGTGTGGCTGACGACTTGGGTTTCCTTTTCGTAGAAATGATATAGACTAGTGATGTGATGAGATGGTGATGGAAGAAAATGAATGTGTTAAGGAGTATTTTATGTTGGGCTTTGCTTTTCTACCTAACCATAAGTGTGTGCAAGGAGTGATGTTATTAGTAAAATGTGGAGTGGAGTTAACATCAGTTTAGTTCATTGATTCTTTGGATCTCAAGATAAAAAAACTTATGGCCAAACCAACCTAGATCGGTTTAAGTTGGTTTGATTCGGTTATGAAGTGAACCAAATAAGGTCGGATGCTTTTTTCGGTTTGAATTTTCGGTTTCCTTGATTGTATACAAACTGCTTACAACCCTACCTACCACCATGTTATTGATAGGTTAAAAACACGTTGAGCCAATACGGGGCAATCCAACCCGCTTTGACATCTATACGATATAAGTACTCCAATTGTTATTAGGTTAATATGTTTCTACCGGCTTCAATTTTTTAATTCCATCCATACTATATTATTGGAAGAATAGGGTTAATAGAAACAAAAAATCAACAATGGAAGCAGTAGCATGGGGACTATGGGGATTAACGGCGTGTCATGAGAAACGAGGCGAAATAGGTAAAGCACTAAAAGTTAAAACTCGTCGTCTTGGCATAGCCATAATCTTTTTTCACTCTTCCTTTGAATTCATATTCTTTTGATTCAATAACGTGTTTTTCATTGAATTTTGTTGTTATAGGAATTGTTTGAAGTCAATATCATCTTGTTTTGAATTCAAGTGTCGAACTTGTATATTCATCAACAAATTCTAAGGCTCTTACGTTTACTGCTTCTGCTGGACATGTGTATGTCTCCTATCCTATTCTTCAATTTTACTTCCTGAATACTATTATGCTATAAGTACCGACGCGTAATAATAATTCGAGAGAATGACATAATTCATATCTAATCACATGTGCATGGTGACATCCCTTTGATTGAAGTTTTTTGGCAAACCCTAATTTCAATATATCTAGGTTAACCTCAGCCAGTTTTAGTCTTGAATCCATTAAAATAGCGTATATGGATCCCAAAGCTAAGCAAAACTTATCCTCAATAATTCAATTATTTTCAAAATTTATATTTAAATATGCACCATAATTTAAAGAACTAAATTAACTACAACTTTTTGTAATTTTTCTATAAACCATTTTTCTTGAGCTAGATTTTTTATTTTTTTTGAAGAGGCATCTTGAGATAGAAAATTAAAATGGATAAATTACTTTCTGTATATTAATCTGTTCAATGGTATTCCCAATCTCATAGTGTATATTTCGAAGGTGTTCACCATTTCATATGATGAACATCTAGAAAGCTTAAAAAAAAAATTCTAACTTATATATAATTATTTGGACTTCGAATAGTAAATTATTTATCACATATTTGTAATGTGCTATTATCAATAAGACAACATTGAATGCAAATCTTTCCAACTAATGATGCTTCTACCACATCCACATGTTCATAGTTTTTTGTTAATTTTGTTGAAGGATTTCAACGAAGCCGTGAACTTGCAATTTTAATTCCCACTTTTGTCAAATGAAGGAGACTAAATGGGTTGAATCTCTGCCTTAGAATGGCATAGTCAAGAGAATTGATTTCCATTACATAATATGCTGGAGGTGACTGAGTTGGCAATTTCTTCAATTTTTGTTTTAGAACCCTTTCAAGTTCACGTGCTAATTCTTCACCACCAACGTTGGAAATTACTTGGAAAAATATACCAATCGGACATTAAAACGGAAGCAAGGTGTAAGAGAGTTATCTTTCCATGTCCTAAACGTAGTGCTAGGCTAGCACTAAGTTTAGGACATAAAGAGATAACTCCCTTAAACCTTGCATTCGTCCTAATATCTGATCCAATTTGTATATTTTTCCAGTAATTTTCAATGTTGGTGGTGAAGAATTAGCACGTGAACTTGAAAGGATTCTAAAACAAACATCGAGGAAATGGCTAACTCAGCCACCTCCAGTAGATTATGTATCGAAAAGCACTTCACTTGACTAAAGTATGCATTTGGAGTTGTCAGTTGTTACGAGAAAAGACATCACATTTGCTTTCTGCATCTAAGTCGTTTGTTAACTAAATTCTTACCACTAAAAGGGTAGAACCTTTTGGAAGCTTTATTATTTCAGCTTTTGCGTCAAAAACCCTAAGATCACATTCTAATACTTTTTTTTAATAATTATTAACAAATATAAATAAAATTAAACTTAAATATTTAAATGAAAAAAAATTCCCTCTTCATTTTTCCTGTCCTTGTTCTTAACTCTTCATTTTCATTATTTTATGCCTTTTTTTCTTCTATATTGACAATTTTTCTTACTGTCATTCATGTTGCAATTTTTGTACCCTTTATTCTTGTGTATTCTGCAAACTTTTTTTTGTGGGGACTGATGTGGGGATATATCCATATCTTGTTCCATGTTTTCTTTCCATCTTTTCTTCTCCAAAGTTTGACAACTTGTGGTTAAAGTTCCAAATTCAATTTCTGAAAGATCGTCTTCCAGCTCCTTTTGAAGAATAGCAGAAGATAAAGATTGTTTTGTAACAGCATCCCAATCTTCTCTTCTGCGAAGTTTGACAACTTGTAGTTGAAGTTCCAAATTCGAATTCTGGAAGATCGTCGTCCGGTTCCTTTTGAAGAATAGCATAAGGTAAAGATTGTTTTGTAACAGCAGTTACAACAGGTACTAACTCAAGTCTAACATGCTTCGAATTTAAGTCGATATTTGATGTTTCAACTTCAGCAGATACAAATTGTCTAATATTTGGAGTGTCTTCTGATTTTATTAAGTCATTATAGTAGTAAATTCCAAAAATTTGGTGTGGTTGGGGTTATACTATGATTCTTGTCCCTTTCAATGTTATCCCTTTGCTTAATAATATCAAGAACTTGATCACTTTTTGTTGATGATTCTAAAGGCTAGCGAATTGGTGACCAAACAGGACTAGAATCAATTTATTGAACTTTTCGAATTAATCACTGGCCTTCAGAATCATCAACAAAAAGTAATGTTCTTGATATTACTAAGCAAATGGATAACATAGAAATGGACAAGAATCGGAGAATAACCCCCAACCACACCAATTTTTTTGAATTTACTACTATAATGACTTAATAAAATCATAAGACACTCCAGATTTTATATAAGTTGTATCCGTTGAAATTGAAACATCAAATATTGACTTAAATTTGAAGCATGTTGGATCTGTCTTAGTACCAGCTGTAATTCCTGTTAGAAAACAATCTTTTCCTTATGTTATTCTTCAAAAGGAACCGAAAGACGATCTTCCAGAATTCGAATTTGGAAATTGAACTACAAGTTGTCAAACTTCGTAGAAGAGAAGATTTGATGATGTTACAAAACAATCTTTATCTTCTTCTATTCTTCAAAAGGAGCGGGAAGACAATCTTCTAGAATTTGAATTTGGAACGTCAATTATCAAACTTTACAGAAGAGAAGATTGGATGTCGTTATCTTCTCTTCTTCTTTGAAAGGAACTAGAAGACGATCTTTCAGAATTTGAATTTAGAACTTTAACCACAAGTTTTCAAACTTTGGATAAGAGAAGATGGAGATGGGAAGAACACATGGATATGGATATATCCCCACAGCAGTCCCACTATAGTTTGCTAAAATAAAGGGTACTCCAATTGTGCCGAGTCTGCTATAATATTGTTGTACCTATGTCACATCAATTCCTTGTTTAGTTGCAAGGGGCAGATGTTCTTCGCCATTTCGATATTTCATTTCCACCTCATACAATGAGATGATATTAATTTGGTTGAAATAGTTGTTAATAAGTGCAATGAGATTTGGGAGTCAATTTAGCCAAGTAAACTGAGTGCAAGTGTTTTTTAGTTTCTTTCTTTTCCGTGCCTAGACAATGTCCCACCCACAAACATGTGCTTGTTCGCAACAAAACTCCACCATGATTCCTTTTTTTAAATTTAATCTGACACTTTCTTCATTTCTTACAGACAATCCTTAGAGAGGACAATGCCCTGACTTTATCTTTTATAATGAATTATTGTATATATTCTTTTGGACGCGGATGATTACAAGAATGTTGCACCCTAGTAGGCATTCTAGATGTTGTCGTGAAGGCTTATAGGAAGCAAACACAACATATGCAAGATCTAGCGAAGGATCATAGAGCTAGTGAGGATCATAGTGGTTTAGATAAGTCTTTGAGTCTAATCTCACTACAATCAGGGAAGCTTTTCCAGTAAAGAAACAATATTATATCAAATAGTGAAATGAATGCCTATGTACTAGTTGATCTAATAGTTGTTGTATTTGTACTGGTTGATCTAAAGTTGTTTGCTTTAGAGACTGCCTCATTGTCCTTATAGTCAAGATTAGACTTTGAAATACTTTGATCTAAATTAGGCTTGAATATAAGGATATTTTTCAACTTATTTTAATGAGTCGGGCATGCGTTATTAAACTTTATTCAATATAAAAAAACTTTAATGGTGAAATCTTCTATCTTAGCTTATTTGGAGGAGAATTAACTAATAGATGGGAGAAAGTTACTCCCATCTATTAGTTAATTCTCCTCATGATAGCCCCAACACTATGGATTTGACATTTCTAATTCCAAAAATAGCAAGATTGAAGATTCCACCAACAAAGTTTATTTTTTATCTTATAAAATTTGAATTATCGTAATATTTTATAGATAAATATTCAATAATGTTTTTCTTTAATTTATAAGATTAAAATAAACTTTGATCACCTTTTTGAATGGTGGAATCTTCTATCTTTGTATTTTTAGAATTGAAAATGTCAAACCCATTAGTTAATTCTCTTCGTGATCCGGTCCTAACACTTATGGATTTGAATTTTCTAATCCCAAAAATCTCAAAATAGAAGATTCTAGTATTCAAACAAGTGATCCAAAATTATTTTTATCATATTTCCACCATTCAAACAGGTGATTAAAGTTTGTTTTTATCATATAATAATTCAAATTTTATAAAGATAAAAATAAACTTTGATCACCTGTTTAAATGTAGGAATCTTCTAACTTGATATTTTTGAAATTAGAAATGTCAAGATAGAAGATTCCACCATCAAAGTTTATTTTAATCTTATAAAATTTGAATTTTAGTGGTATTTTATAAATATCACACATGAGTTTAATAACATATGTCAAACTCATTAAATTATCTTGAAAAATATCCTTATATTCCTACCTAAATTAGATAAAGTATTTCTAAGTCTAATTTACTCCTTTGCTAGCTATTGCATATATTGTGTTTGCTTCCTATCAACCTTAACGGTCACATCTAGATTGTCTACATGGGTTGCAACATTCTTGTAAAACCTACCCGGATTTGATAGAATATGTGCGGTAATTCATTATAAAAAGCAAGCCAGGACATTGTCCTCTCTAAGGATTGTGTGGAAGCATGGAGAAAATGTTAGATTAAATTAAAAAAGGAATCATGGTAGAGTTTAGTTGCAAGCATTCACATGTATGCGAGTGAACATTGTCTACACACAAAATAGCAAGAAGCTAAAGAACATTTGCTCTCACTTAAAACTCGTTAAATTTATTAACATGTTGCTCAACCAAATTATTGTCATCTCATTGCATGAGGTGGTCATGCAATATTGAATTGGAAAAGAACATCTGGTCCATTACAATGAAACAAAGAATTAGTGTAACAAACCCATGACAATGTTACATAGCAAACTCATCACGACTGAAGTTCCATTCATTTTAGGAAACAAGAGTGTTTACACACATGCAACATGCGTGAAAATAAGTAAAACTGTCATACTAGAAGCAGGTGAAAAAGAAAAAAGTCAGGAGTCAAGAATAATGGGGAAAAATAAGGGGCAATTTATTTATTTGAAAGATCCAATTTAAATTTTTTTTTTATTTACATCTGTTACAACTTTATCCAAAATGTGTTTTTAGGGTATTGAGCGCAAAATTTGAAATGGTAAAGCTTCCAGAAGGTTCTACCCTTTTCACAGGAGAAAGTCAGTTTTACATGAGAACCTTCCGGAAGGTCTTGCTTTTTTATTTTGTGTTTCCTTGAGCATCTTGGCTTAGTCCCTCCTTTTTTTATTTACTCATTTTCTTCAAATTAATATAACCGGGGTTATGCAGCAGGTAACACCTCTCCATATGATCTTTTGCATTAAAAAAAAAACTTAAAATACAACTTTTGGGATTATAATAAACTTTAAAAATTCATCAATGGTTAAATTAAGAATTGTACAAAAAAATATAGAAGAAAATGCACAGAAGTTTTTCTAGAAAGAGGAGCAAAATCCACGGTATTCCACATGTTGTCTTTATTTCGCACAGTGTGCTTTTACACCAATTTTATAAAAGGCCAAAAACAAAAACAGTACCTGATCGAAGACCAAAAATATCGTTATTTTTTTCCCTAATATGGGAAGTGTCCGTGCTTCATTGGTATTGACAGTCTGTTTTGCCCAAAAACAAACACATAGACAAATTTACAAACACAAAGAAAACATGATCAAAGAGCATGAGAACCTTGAAAGCCACATAATCATCTAACTTGTTAGACAACTTCAAAGAGCATAAGATCTTCTTCCCCAACTCAACTGTTTTCACAAGAAAAAATGAAAGAAATTAAAACAAAAACATGAATGAAGAAACAAAATATGAATCGAAGAGGCTTACATTGAAACTTAAGCTTGTGAGGATGTATGTGACGATAGAAACTAATATCTGGTTTTGATTTCAATTATGTATAATCACCATAGTTTGGAGGAGATTCCGAACAAGAAGAAATTGTTTATGTTTGAGTCCTAAAGAAAGTGTTGCTAGGGTTTAGAACAAAGATAAGAGTTTCTTCCAACGAAAGAGCGAAGAAAGAAGAATGTGTGAGTTGTGAGTAATGAGTGAGTGAGTGAGTGATAGTGACGTTAGGTGGTCAGTTTATACATATCTTGTTTCGTACGCTAACACGGTTAATTGGTTATGGGCTTGAAAAGCCCAGTATCAATCACGACTTAAGGAAATTTGAAGATTTATTTTTAGGGTCCCTTTATATCTCTTTAGACCTTCTAAAATTACGAAATTGCACATATTAACACGTCATGTAGATGACTACTGGATTTTAATTTTTAAAAAAATAATACTTTTGTACATCTGATAGATAATTGCAAGATGTTCATTATAAAAAATAAAGAAAAAATCCCATTTTCTACCTCTGGTAGTTAACTACCGAATGTTCCTTTTAAAAATTTACATTTTGTAACTCGGATAGATAGCTACCGGATTATTTCCCATTTAACCTTTTTTTACATAACAAATAGACATCATCGAAACTTGGAACACCTTCCCTTTCATCTTTACTCATCTTATAAACACTTCTCTGGGATTTGAACACGAAAATGTTGTTTTGAACTTGATCTAGTTGCTTTGCCAATATAAATATGTCAGGTGGCAGGGTAGCTGAATCAAGTTTATAACAACATCTTGGAACACCTTTCTTTTTCATCGTCATTCAACATTTTTTTATTGTTTTACATGCAATGTTTGCTTTGTAGAAGTCAGGGAATTTGGGTTGTTGTTCTGTTATAAGCCAGAGCACAACTGCAGTCAACTACATTTGAGTAGCAAACACGTTGGAGGTATTTATGAATTTTGGGATGTCAGAGACCAATTCTTGAAGTTTAAAGAACAATTTTTTATGTGTAGGTTCAATAACCCTCACCAAATCATTTGAGAATTGCTCTTTTGCCACCTATTAATTGTTCACAAGACACCTGAAATCACCTAAAATACCATTAACAATAATTAATTACCGTTCACATCACTTTCTTTCTTACTTTTTTATTGCTAATTAATTCTTCTTCTTTTATAACTTGGAATTTTATTTGTTAATTGTTACTACCTCAGTCCCAAAATGTAAGGAAAAAACTCATTTAATCTTTTTTTTTTTAAATCTAATTTTCCAAGAAAAACTTTTACTTATTCTCATGCAAGTTACATTCGATTTTCTCTCTCTTCTATTTTCTCCATAATCAATAGTCAATGACAATTGTTTTTACATTCTCCCATGAAACTTATTCCAAAGAAAGAAAAAAATATATATACTCAAAATTTTTATGTTTGTTTTTTTAATAAGTGTGGTTTGATTTTTTTTGCTTACTTTTTGGGACAGAGAGAGTATCTTGTCATTCTTTTTTTTGCCGATTCAACTTCAACATTATGGTTCAACTTCAATGTTGAGGAAGTCAAATTTTTTTAAAAATTCGTTTCTAGAAAAACAATTAAAAAAATTGGAGTGTTCAAAACTATAGCAATTGATTATAATTGTTCTCATTTTCATGTCGACGACATTGAAAAAAAAACACTAATTTTTACTATTTATTTAGTGCAAACATTTCCAAGGACTAAATTAGTGATTCACTTGAATATACTATTATTATTACTCCGTCCATCGAAATTGTATGTCGTTTTAGGAAAAAAATTGTCCTAAATTATATGTCGCTTTACAAATATCAATGCAACCTTAAGTATATTTTTTCTATTATAACCATAACTATTTATTACCCCCTCTTCTTTCACTTCTTTCATTTATCTTTCCATATTATTTATTAAGGACAATTTTGTAAAACAACTCATAATATCTCTTTTCCACACAATATTAATTGCATTTCTTAATATGTGAGAAATACCCAAAACGTCATACAATTTGAGACGGAGGGAGTATTATTATTATTATTATGATCAGCTGATTAAGGATTGCAGCTAAGCCTTAATGATTTTCGAAAGATTATTGTACGTTGAAATTTGATAAAAAGGCTCTGAAAATTCGTGACAAGCTCAAGGTTAATAAAAAATGGTAGATCAAAGTTTTTAGGCATATAATATAGGATGGCGATATTTAACTTAGTGATTCTTTGAGGTCATTTTGGCATCACTTTAAGTAGTCGAGAACATGATCACTATAGTATACTATTAAATGAATATTTTTCATGGCATATCATAGACTTTTAGTATTTTCCCATATTTTCCTAAAAAAAAAAGTATGTTCCCATATTGTTTCACATTACTCCTTTTTGACTTGTTCTTGTACTATGTTGCTTATACATTGTTGTGACTTACATTGTGCTACGTTTAATATTTAGTGATTTCTTCCCCTGTAACTAGACACATCCTCAAACTAGTTTTGGTTCAACTTGAAAAATGTGACTTTTATGGCTCAATCTAACGTTGTGGCACATGGAAAACACATTATAATAACTTGTTCCAGACATAATAATGCTTCGGTGCCAATAATTCCGATGTTGTGCGAGTCTATACAAGATTTTGCTATGACTTCAATTGAATATACCTGTTAGTGGACGATGAAGTTATTACCCCAGATTAATAGACAAGCTTTGTTAGAATAAACCATGTCACTTTTCAAGCTGATATCGTATTATGTTTTTACGTTGGACATAATTTATTCTCACAAAAACAACTTGTAAGGTGGAGGTAGCCACCTTTTATAAATTCATTTCAGACCTTATCTCTATTTTTTTCTATAAATTCATTTTAGACCTTATCTCTATTTTTCCAATACGACTCGTCACGTCAAATTTGATGTGGGGATATAAATTATGTTAAGTTTCTATAATTCTCAGTTTACGATCATCAGGAGAGAAAGATGTATTTTCAATGATCTTGATTTCTAATGGCCCAAGGCTTATACACTTACTTCCTAAATTCAACCACCAAAATGATAAACTTTGGTAAATGTCAAAGTCAATCCATGGTTTCCATGGTTTAACCGGTTGAACCATTTGATTTATAATGTGGTTTTTATATACTCCAAAATACAAAATGTCAGTCGGTGAGTTTTCAAGAGATTTTTGGCTTTATGTTTACAAATCTTGGACAAATATTTAGAAGGATTTAATTTGTATACATCCATAACGTAAAATCTTTTTCCACATATATTCAATCAAATCACACAGCAATATCACTTTTTTAAGTTCGTTTCTAAAATGTTCTGACAAATACTTAATGTGATTTGAAAGAATTGCATGTGCCACATCAAATAACAAAGAATAGATTTCTATTTCATTAACCTTTCTATATTATCCAACATCCATATTCCATTTCAATGTATATATATACACACTGCAGATAGAGGTACCATGGTATATGATTATCTAGAAAACGATGCAATTTAAAGAACTATAAAACTAAAGAAAGAACTGTTGTAATAACCAACATTCTACTAATACGTGACTAAACTAGAAGTCAAGAACAGATAAAACTTCATCCATTAGTGAACATTACTTGGCAGCTTCAGTGTCTCACGCCTCATGACCATGATGTAAATTTCATAAACATGTCTACAGCATATGATGGTCGTCATTGGCCTCACGCCTCAAAAGATTTTGTGGATGATAATATTCAATCAATCAATAATTTTAAAAGATAACCACCAGTTATAAAATGTGTTGTTAGTTTTAATTCAAGTTAGTTAGGATAAGATCAAAGTTAGTTGATATAAGGTTAGCAAAAACAGTTTGTTAACTAAATTTTAGCAAGTCAGTTAGTTTGGAAATAATTACTTGAATAACAAGTTAAGCCTATTGATTGAATATAAATATGATGTAACACCAAAAATTCATTGCTAATGAAACAACAGGTTTACAATCACATAATCCCTAAAAATGTTGGTAGTTAACTTTGTCATTGAAGTTAATAAAATTTCAAAATAATATTTGAAATTGAAAATCGACAATCACATTATTGTTTCTAGGATAACATTTCGGGACTAAATTGACCAACACCAAAGAACTAATATAATCAAAGAACGTTGGTATACGTTGCATCAACCAGTAACAATAGGAGCGGATATGATTCCCATCCAAGCCTTAATGAATGTGGTACTCAAATCATACGTGAGAAAGTCTGTACTAGTATTGTACGGTGACATACTAATCAGATTAAGGCTTGGACGGGAATCATATCCGCTCCTATTGTTACTGGAATAGTATTAGTCTAATCTATAGTAGGGATGAGAAAAGCCATGTGAATCAGTTGAGGATTGTTTTCAAAATGCCTCTACAAAACAAGCTTATAGTAAATAAAAAGAAGTGTGATTTTGAGGTGCTAAGGGCTCAATATTCCTAAGCCAACAACTATCACCAAGGCTTCATCTGAAGTTTGCGTATGAAAGACAGTCTGTGTCTATAGTAATAAAGAAACATGGTAGAATATCAGTTTAAATGGACATCTAAATTGCTAGGCTTCAACTACAAAATGCAATACAAACTAGGAAAGTCAAATAGAACATAAAAATTCCCTCTCTAGGCTAATGGTGTATGTTACATTGTCTGTTTTTAAAATTTGGCCGAATGGAAAATATGGGAGACGAGATTAACAAAAGAGGGAAGGATGCAATGAATCATACGAGAAGTGACCTTACAGCCACATTCTTCTGTTAAAGCAGTAAATAATATGGCCGAGTATGGAAATTGCCAAATAAAAATGGAAATACGGGAGAAGGAAATAATGATGTATGCTACCTTGTATTGTTTTAAATTGGCTTAATGCGTAATTTGGGAGAATAAAATAACAAAAGAGAAAAGGATGCAAAGACTTATACAACAAGTGACCTTAGAGCGACACAAACTTCACTAGGACTAAGATGTAATCAGAAAAAACTTTTAAGATAACAGATGACTAAGATGATGTTATCTTTCCTAAATCGTAAATTCTGACAGTTATGAAATTCAGTTCATTTAAATAGTTGAATGAACATATATTTGTCATTTAAAAATAACATAACAAATGAACGAATTAGAAGTGATTAAAGAAAACTTCATTATGAAATCCACATTGGAGGTCACTAATTAAAAATATGAAAATAGGATGATATGATAGCAATCAATATCACTCTGCTAAACATTCAAAAGCTAAAAATATGCATAAGCATCCTCGAAAGAAAATTTATGGAATAAATGCAATACCAATTCTTGCTGAAGCCTTTTGTTTTGCTCAATAAGTGAATTCCTCTCCTCAGTTAACTTTGAAATAAGTGCTCTGGCCTGACATAATAAGAAACTCAAAATGAGCACCAATATTTTCGAAATAAAAAGGGGGTCTATAACCAATTTAAACAGTATTATGTGCTGCATAGAGATTATATGTGAACCACTTTAAGCCAATGAAATAAAAAGAAACCTCATCTGAAAACACAGATGCTTGAGGAGACAAATCTTCATTAAATACTTCTTGAACAGGAGATTATTGTTGATGATGACCAACATAAACAACTCCCAATTTGTACTCTTCAACCTCATAGCCGGAATCTTTATCAAACTTCATGCAATGAGAAAAAAAATTATGCAGTTTTGCAAGGTGGGCCAAAACTGCTATATAAGTCATGTCACACTTACAATATTGAGATTCTTAAATCACTATGAAGAAAAATTCTGTTATTTGTGGTTAGTTACCAGTTTTGAAGTGATGTATTTTGCGGTTGCTCCAGCCCATGCAACTACACTTGGAATGAGAAACTTATCTTTGCATTGCATGTCAAGAGGTGCCTCTTTTTGGGCTTGCATTGTAACTACAAAGTGAAAATGTAAATATGACAGAAACAATGAATAAGGATATAAAGTAGGTAATGTGAGAAAATTACAATCTTTGAAGATTTGGCTCATCTAAAATTACAATCTTTTAAGGGTTGATATTTCAATGAACCTTTACATGCATGTGAAATCATACGTCGATTTGGTCATCAATGTAATGATTAACATTATTCAGTTTACACTATAAAGTGATTTGTTCGGCTTAGATGAATATGATCATTTTCACTCGATGAAATAGAATCTTTTGTTTTACTTCAATCCATTACAATCTTTCTTTGAATCTTTATAAAAAAAAAAGTCATATAGCTTATAACGCATAGTTATTTTAAAATGTTACAAACACAAATAGGGGGCACTAGAAGAAGAAAAAGTGTGTTAAATTGCAGGGGAATTTAACCAAGCAATTGTGGTTTAATGCCCTTTATCAAATGACAAACTGTTCAAGAGAGTATGAGTTCGATTTCTACATGAAACAATTTTTTATCAGACTTACTTGCCTTTCCAAGCAATTTTTCGAAAGTAACAAAAAAAAAACACATTATTATTCCTCTTTACATGTCTTGTGCTTTTTTGTGCAAGTGGGAGAGTGAATATGGAAGGTAGAGAGAGAAGAAAACCTATAATATCAAGAATAGACCTAGGTAACACGACTCCAATGTTAGGCCTAACACAATACTTCTTTGGATTTGTATTCTTAACCTGCAACAACACCATCAATTCACTCCAAATCAAAATTTACAAACTCAAAGAAAACAAAGAAGAAAAAATTAAGTGAGAAAAGAAACATAAAGATTAAAGAGTAAACTATTAAAAAAACCTTAAAAGCCACATAATTATCTAACTTGTTTGAAAACTGCAAAGAACATGATATCTTCGTATTCAATTCAACTGTTTCATAAAAACAAAGAAGGGAAAAAATTAATAGGAAATCAAAAACCAACCACAGAAGCCGAAAAACTGAAATTTTGAAGCAAATAGTCGTACAGGAAAATTGCAGCTCCTTGGGATGTATCTGGAGATCTGGTTTGGGGATGTATAAAGATTTCAAGATATCCTGCTTTTCAACCTGTTCATTGGAAGCTTTGAAATCTTCATCAATGCCTTGACAAATTAGCAATTGTGGTTCAGGAGGAACAACATAGACAATTCTCAATTTGCGCTCTTCAACCTTATAGCCGTACTCTTTATTAAACTACATATAATTAGAAAAGAAAACAATTAAAATATGCAAGATATATATGTATAAGATATTGTCATTCTTTGATTTCTACCAAGAAACAATTTATTTGTGGTTACCATTCTTGTAGTGATATCGGTATATATATATCGCGATTTGCAACTATGCATTGAAGGTGAAAGTTATCTTTGCATTCCATATCAAGAGGTTCCTCATCTTGGGCTTGCATTGTAACTACAAAGAGAAAATGTAAATATGACAAACAGAATGAAATTATACAATGAATACCATGTAATATTATTTGAAAAGTAACTTCCTATCCTCCCTTATACGCGGATTTAGCTCTTCTAAAGCGAACAAACAGGTTTCAAGGGTAAAATAAGGAATCACAACAGTAGAGATTGTTGAGAAGTGCTTACTTAAGATGAGCCAAATCCTAGTTAATAGTACATAGGCTGAAGAAAGTACAATATTTTAAGACTTGGCTCATTTAAAATGAATAGGATATAAAGTAAATAATTTCAACCATTAACGTAAAAGTTTAGACTTGATATTTCAATAAGTGAAATGATATTTGTACAACTACTTTTGACAACTTTTTAACAACTTTATCTTTCATACTCACATTATTCTCTTATTCTCTCTCTTCCTTTTTCTTTCTCCATTGTTTTTGACCAATGAAAAGAAAGAAAAAAGAAGTTGTCACAAAAGTTGTATCAAATGGTTGTTCAAATATCTCTACTCTTTCAATAAATATATCATTTGCAATGCACGTAAAATCAATCATAGATTTGTTCACCATCGACTGTTATTGTTTACTTAACACTCTAAAGTTAGCTGTTTAGTTTTGATGAGTTACATCTCTTTTACTTAATCAATTACAATATTTCGTGTTACTTCAAACAATTACATGATTTCTTACTATCTTTATAAAAAATAGTTAATAACAAAACTTTCGAGATATATAAGGTACAACGATTTTCTTACTGAAAAAGTAGGGAGGGCAAGGGAGAGAAAAAGTGTTCTTAAATTGGGGATATAGCAGCACTATACTCTTGTAGAATTTGAACAAATTTCTTTAGCTTCATAATACATTATTTAGTACTATAGAACTACATTGAATAAGGAAACATGCAAGTGTGCATTTTGCTGGATTTCCGTAATATAGGGCTGAGGTTTCACGTATTTGCAAGTGGCAGATCATCATAGGATTTTGCAAATTTTATTGCGATTTTGACAACTGCAATTCTAACTGTCATGCGAATGTTGCATATCAGAATGATGTTTGTAAAAATAACGACACTCAAAGCTACTATGTGGTTCAGGAAGAGGATGGACATTCTCTTTCAAACACTTTCTCTAACATCCACCGTCTTATTGGGTGAAATTCATGTGGATACCATATATTGGAAATGGATCTCACATAAAGTGGTGAGATCCACATGAGTTTCACCCAACAAGAAGGTGAGTATTATCGAGAGTACTACAAAGAGAGTATGCATAACATTTTGCGGTTCAGATAATATAAATTTTTTCCAGACACTACTCATGGAGTGGTTGGAGGACAGCGATGGTTATGAGGTGATCCTCACCAACTCTATTCGAGTGTCTGGATAATTTTCCACATATTTGTCTTTTTTTTTTTCTACATCAAAATTATTGTTGGGTGATAGTTGAATATCCCTTTGCAAATTATTTTCTAAAAATTATATTTTCCAAAATTCCATTTTGTCAAGGGAGTAAAAATTTGTGGCCGTAGAAATAAGCTGACTAAAACCTAGAAAATGACAAATAAAATAATTAAAAATATTTCACCATTTGTGTGCTAGGGGTGGGTATCCGTTCGGATTCGGTGTGGGTATATCGGTTTGTGTGTAGTTTTTTATGGACTTTGCCACAATTTTCTTTCCACCATTGTGGAGGCAGGGAAATTGTGGCAAGTAATCTTTATCGTGTTCTTTTTTGCAAAAGGACCTTCCTTTTGTACAACATCTTGTGAAAGGACTTGTTCAACCTTTATGAATTTAGAGAGTTTGATCGACTACTAACTACATAAACTATATGATATGAAATAATAACAACAAATAATAACAAGAACACGATCAGAAATACTTTGATGGGAATTTTAGCTCATAAGCCATCAAACAAAATCTTTTAAGCTGCAATCGCATCAAACTCTTTTCCATTCTCAAGCTAAGTGATACTCTAGATATTATTTTCATTAGACCTTTTCCATTAACATTGGCAAATATTTAAAAGTCCCCTTTTGAAGAAGAAAAATGAAATGTATATATTCTTAGAGAGAAAAAAAAAATAAGAACTTGATGAAATGAAATATAGGGTGCGTTTTTTCAGCTTTAAAAAAGATAGATTTTGTGGCAAGAGAATCTAGAGATTTTTTTTTAGAGATTTTTTTAAAAAAATCTAAAGTTATTTTTGTTTTCCTACGACCCATAAAAATCCATTTTTTTAAAAAAATGAGTGTTAACTTGTACATGTGTTACCTCATTGTTATTGAAAAAAATAGATTTTGAAAAAAGTTAATCCTAATAGCTTTTCATTTTAAGGTCAAAATAGATTTTTTTTGATAAAATGATTTTTCAAAAAATCCTAAACAAACACTTAAAACTGAATAAAGTGATTTTTTTTTAAAAAAAATTGATTTTTTTTGAAAAAAAGCTTAAACAAACGGGCAATAATATTTGCAGGGATTTTTTTGCTTCCTTATGGGTTGAAGACATCTTGATTCCTCCATTCTACGTAGGCTATAAACAGTTTTAGTTTTAATTGACGAAGAAGAAACCGCATACAAGTAGGGGATGAAAATGCAATGATGTTGTAAGGAAAAAAAAATGCTCTGATGGTGGAACGAAAGAATTTTTCTTATGTTTTAAGGAAAGAAATGCTATGATATTTGAAGAAAAAGTTATTAGTACTGCACTTATTTGCTAATTATTCTTTTGAGTTTAAACACTTATCCATGTAAGTTTGTTTACAATTTTGAATGATGTGTTTTTTCCATAATTATGATTTGATATGAAAGACTAAGCATTCCACAGTATAATGGACCTAAGGCATATATTAGTGACACCTTACCCAGCAAATCCAGTGCATTAGCTTGCACAAAGATACCTCAACAAGACTTTACTACCTAGCTGAATTGGTGCCTAATTTCAAGCAATTCAATTGTCTTTAATTTCCACTTAGATCAGCTGCCTTTGGATTATAATTTACCAAGTGTGTGTATTGTGTATGTTTATTTGATCAGTGTGCCTCATCGCCATCGTTAGGTCAGTAGAAATACAAGCATTTAAAGCTTTTTAATACAAAACTATTAGGACTACAAAATGAAATCAAAAGACAAATATAGACAAGGTCCTATATATAGGACTCTCACTGTGACCCCGTAGAGTGGCCATAATCCACACTAGACAACCGGCGAAATCTAGATATACTATTCACATTTCCAATGTCAACATTCATCTCGAAAAATCACCCAAATATACTGAATATGAACTCAATAACATAGAACACAGAACAATTTTTTATTTTCCCAAACCATGCATTATGTGCTCGACATGGAAAAATCCTCCTAGAATAGGAGGGATTTGGGAGGTGTCGACAGACAGATTTGGGGGTCTAATTTAATAAAGATAATAGATAAATAAAATGGAACATTTAATAAAAAGTGGATAGTCAAGTGTTGTCAAGACTCAAGAGAATTAGATATACTAGAGAACCATATACTTTCAGAGAATTTTATGCAGTTACAAAAATATTTATATCATACTCAAGTGGTCCAGCAAAAAGTGTAGTCAAACTACTCATAAAGATTTGGGGATTTTCACTTGCCTTTACACAACAGGATTATAATCGAAAAACAACACAGTTAATACAAAATACAAATGTTTCCAAAGAAAATCTAAATAAACATCAAGAGGGCCATTAATCTTAACTAGAACAGATACAACGGCTGAAGAGAATGTAACTCCAATAAGCCTCTTTCATCCCACCATCATGACATGTACCATCAATAACGCAGGATTTGCTTAGAGTTGAGGTTGTAGATCTACAATTCGAAAAGGTTTCCCATTAGACCGGAGAGTGAAACAACTGAACACATCAAAAGAACAAAGCCACAAGAAAGAGAATACCTAATTCTCAATAGTGAAATTAAAAGTAAAGAAATTAGTTTCTATCTACCACAATGCAATAATACAAGTCTAAACCATAGGGGACACGAGGGTATAAAAATAAAATTTAATAGCAGTATATCATTACTAGGTATAGAAATAAAATTAGTCTCACTTCCAAAAACATTTGGTGTAATCACTGTCAGACCAAGAAGAAATTCAATATTTATTGATTTGCAAAAACATTACTATACACTTGAAATACACATAGATAACTGAGTTCTAAACATGGTAATAGGATCAGTCCATTAATTCAGCATATCTATGACGAAGTTTTGGAATTAAGGAAATAGTCCCACTACTGAAACAAAGTACATGAATTAATATAAATTAAAATAAGTATATCACCAGACAAGAACTTACTTAAATTCAAAATTTCATTGGAAGCAAATTTATCAGCAAGGTAATTTAGACCACAATTTTTAATGCAGTATCTGGTTAGCGTGAGTCAATTTGTTAGGTACAATTTGGTTTATCTTGAATTTCACCATACTCTTTGCTTTTTTCCATGCTAACGCCGATCCTTCAGGACCATTTGCTCTCTGTCTTACTGACTCCAATTTTGCTCAGTTTAATTCCCTTCTTTATACCATCATGGCTTTGCAGGCTTGGTTACCCTTTATCATGAAAGGTTAAAAGACATTCTCAAACTTTGTAACATGCCTTTGCCAACTAAAAGTATTTCTGAATTTTGCTTGGCTTGATGTTAGAGTAAGGTACATCACCTGCCTCGACATCATCAATTACTGAATATCAGTATCAATTAGAAACGGTCTTTTGCGATTTATAGGGACCCAGTCCCGCTTGAACTTTCTTGCGGATATTCTAGTCTTCGGCTTGTGATGATGCATGCACATGGTTCACTTGGGCGTACCCTCTTAAAGAAAAATCAAGCAATTTAACCATGTTCATTCAGTTCAAGTTCATCGTCTGAATATCAAATTGATGGTACAATTAAATCAGTCCAAACAAATTGGGAAGGTGAATTCTTTTCAAAAAATTCTTGCTGAACTAGACAAACATCATGCATTGATTTATTCCCATACTCATCATCAAAATGAATCTGATGAGAAGAAACAAAAGCAAATTGTTTAAAGTAGCCTTAGCTTATTTGCTCAAACTAATTTACCCTTTCAATTTTTGGAATTAACAGACCTTCATCTCCTTCTCTAAATCAAGAGTCCAGTTACTTCCTATTATATCGTCACTATCCTGACAAAAAGCTCATTGAAACCTTTGGGATAGTGGATGTATTCCCTTCCTTAGACCTTATAACACTAACAAATTTAAATTTTAAAAGGCCAAATTAGTGGCACAAAGATTTCAACAGTAACATAGGTTTGACTGCACTAAGATATTCTTTCCGATAGTCAAACTTGTCACTAATTTTGATTCTTGCACACTCTCTAGGCTGAGGCATCAGATGGCTCCCTAATTTGCAAGCTATATAGACTTGTTAGTGACCTCAAACAAGGCCAAAGAGCTTGGTTTGAAAGATTACAATCAGCAGTTACTCAATTTTGTTTAAACAAAATTTTTACATATTACTTAATCTTGATTTCAGAAGAAAGATACAAAGTTTCATAACTCACTGACCTGAACCTCATAAAACTAAACCCTTAACCAGAATGTTCTAACCACATGAAATAAATTAGTCTAACTTAAAGCTATTATGCTAAATTATCATTCTCACTTCCAATTTGAGTATTATAGTATCAAACCGGACACATTAGAAATTACCTCACCAAGTATGGGAAGTGGGATTATTCCGCAGAAGTTGGTGTGGTCTATGGGGTTTAAGGGATCAACATTTACAATAGTATCATGTTAGTTATCAACATCCACAATAAGGAGTATGTCATTATAAGGTATACTCTCACTTTGATAATCATCACGCATTTACTTGAATTGATGTAATCGGACGAAGAAGAATATTCAATATATATATATTGATTAGCTAAAACAGTATATGCTTTAAATATACATGCATAACTGAGATCTTAATATGATAATAGGATAAGTCGGTTAATACAACATATATATGACAGGGTTTTGAAGTAAAGAAAATTATTACACCATTGTAACTAAGTACATGAAGTAATATAAATTCGAAAAAAGTATAAAGCCAGAAGAACTTACTTTCAAGAAGTTGAAACCAAGCTTTCGACATAATCTTTCAATGAGGACCAACATATCTTTCTGTTAATCCTAGTTTTCTTTGCTCTGTTTGTTCCCAGGTTATAGAGAATCACTCGGTTTTGAATCATGTCCGCCAGTACCATTGTTTCACCATTCTCAGAAAGATGCAACGGTATTAATCTTATAAGCAGGCTGCCATCATGTTTGCAATTCTTTGGAATATTGTGATAGCTAACTTTGTGGAATTGAGTCCAAGAATTTTCATCTCCAAATTCTATCATCTTCCATATAACTAAATCAGTATTCTTGAAATTATGATACAAACACAAGGAATCTTTCAATACACAAATACTCGGCAGTCCAAACCTATCAAAACCTTTAGGCGGCATAAACTGTGTGTATTTCTCTGTAACAAGATCAAAGGAAAGAATCACATATTCTCTAATACTGTGATTCCAACGGTCACTCTGATTGGCCAACCAATTAACAGTGCAATTCAAATGTACACTATCAAACCCCGTGGAATTGAGCAATTGAAGAGGAACTACCGGAAAACTTTGAATAGTTCTCCAAACATTATCTTCCAAACTAAAGACTCTCACCTTGGTTTTTGCTTGAGGATCATTGTTACCAATCGAACTTAATTCCACGACCTTATAAATGCCGGTTGAATTATCATAACAAAACACGAAAATACAATCTCTCGAACAAGACATGGACCCTAATTTATCAGATATTTTTCTGGTGGCGGGGTTCCAGAATCGGAACCAAACATTTTTATAATGAATACTAATAGTCGCATTATATGAATAACCGAGCAAACAAATCAATCCATTGCATGAACCAACAATTTTGCGACAATCCTTGTTATTCAAACGGTAGTAACGATTCCTAGGAATGGTGATCCGAAGGTTTTGCAGTAAACGACTAACGGGGAAGTGTGTGAAACTGTAATCATCGAGCTGCGGGGTAAAGGCTAGTGACGAGAAGTAAGGGTTTCGTGCAGATCGATTAAGATGAATTTTGACGAATTTAGGATTGGAAATTAGAGTGTTCCAAGAATTACTTACACATTTCATCTGCATCAGAGATTTCACTGGAAGCCATGATAATATTTCGGTGATAAGCTCGTCGGGGAGGATTACTGACGGCGATGGATTGGATCGAGGTCGGAGACACCGCGAATTGGGCGGATGGGTATCCATCAGTTACGGTGTGTTGTTTGAGGAGAAAAACATGCGATGGAGTAAGGCCAGAGAGAAAGAAAGAGAGTTGTTTTTCGTTGTAATTCCATTGTTACCCTTGTTTCATTGCTTTAAAGGAGATTAGTCACTTTATTCCTTGAATAGGAAATGAGTCATCACTTTAGTCCCTCAAAACAGATAAATTGCAAAATTGTCCTTGAATGTAATCTCTGTTAGTCAATTTAGCTCTTGAATGTAGACTCTATTAGTCAATTTAGTCCATGAATGTAGACTCCGTTAGTCACTTTAGTCCTTGAAATTGACCAATAGAGTCTATATTCAGAGACTATTTTGCAATTTCTCTACATTTAGGGATTAAAGTGACTACTCTTTTCCTACTCAGGGACTAAAGTGACTAATTTCCCCTTTAACTTAATTTCAACCATCAGTCTCGAGTAATGTCAACAACACTCTTTTTTGAACACTCTATCTAATACTTACTCTTTGATTGGTTTAAATCATTTGTGGATCTATATTTTTAAAATTGAACCCCACAAAGTGATGGGACATACACTTATTTCATCAAATAAATAAGTGAGTTTTTGAGAGACTTGAAATGTGAGTGTTGCTATCATTCTTCATCAGTCACCTAGGCATAATACATGATTTGTAATAGCCGACGGTTGATCGGCATTTCGTGCCAGTTTATTTGTTATTTGAAAAATGACATTTGCATAACTATTTTGTAATAATTTTTACGACAATTTTCTTTCTCAATATTTACATATATTTTTACCTTATCTTTATATTGTTTTGGTTTTCTTTGGCATGGTTGTTTCACTAGTTGTCATGTAAATAGTTGCTAAAATTTCATACATCTTGTTCTTTTTATTGCGATAATGCATGTAAATTAGAAATAAATTTTTTAATGAAATTTAGATTTTGATTAAAATTATGTTACATGTTTGTGGCTTATTGTAACAAATCATGATTTTTTTTTTTCGGTTACACAATGATATTGAAAATATAATATAAATTCTTATCATTTTCAATTAAACCAACAATATAACATTATTATAGAAAAAATTGATTAAGAGTGTAATTAAAATAATGAAAAATCCAACCCAAAATCTCCTATTTTCTTTATACATTTTTAAAATAATATTGTTCCGATGAGAGAAATATTATAATGAGATTTATTTATTTTTAATTAATAGTTAAAATTATGTTATAAGATAAAATAGTAAATAAAATACTTTAATGGTAAAATTGAAAAGGGAAAAGACCAACCAAAACTCATATATATACTAGCGAAAGGGTGAGTACTCACGTGTCAGTCTTTCCACTCTTTTCATTGCGTTAATGTGTGTAAATTATGAACGGTATTTCATATAAAATTTTGATTTTGATTAAAATGATAAGTAAAAATATTTGCTTCATATATGAGAATCTGACTATGGAAATGAATCTGACTAAGAAATAATTTTGCTAAACAAATTATCTATGGACATATTCAAATGGAGCCCTTATGTGTGGACATATTTTTTTCTGGAAGTTTTCTAAGATTTTTGTTGTTGAAGGTTGATGTAGATGATATGAAGATGAAGAAGAGGAGAAGAAGATGAATAAACTCTAACATTTTTGACTTAAAACTAACGTATAGGGCCAAAATGTGTTACAGAGAGAAAGTTAAGATACCAAAATAAATCAAATTTTAATTAAGGGATCAAAGCAATACTAATTAAATAGTTAAGAGACCAAAAATACAATTTAGTCTTTTCTTTAGCAGGGTTGTTTCACAGGTTGTCATGTAAATAATTGTTAAAATTTCATACATCTTGTTCTTTTTATTGTTCTTTTCTATATATATATACTAGCGAAAAACATGCACTCACGTGCTCGTCTTCCTGTTTTTTTGATTGCGTATGTAAATTATGAACGATTTTTTTTTATTTTAATTAAAATTATAAGTAAATATTTACTTCAAATGTGAGAATTAGAAGAAGTGTGTGAATGAATCTGACTAAGAAATGAATCTTTTGTTTTAATTCCTCATTTTTCAAATCTATAATACTGAACTATTTATATTTCACCATAGTCTTCAAATTAAGATATTTTGTCTATGGAAAAATTCTTTTGCTTCAAATACCAACCATCAGTGGACATATTCAAACAAACTCGTGGAATTTTATCAGGATCACCACCGCCTAAAAAATAATGAAAATTTATAAAAGAATAAATAAATAAGTATGGGAATTCATGTTTTTTTTTGTGTGTGTATTCTCCTTATTTCTGGTTCTTTCTCTCTCTGTTTTCTTTTCTTTTGCAAAGATCCAATTGCACCTTTGATGCCTCTGCAAGTCCTTGAATTCTCTAATCTCTGATCCCAATTACGCTAAATCCATGAAAAGATCAAGTGAATTTGGGATCAGAAATTAGAGATATCAAGTACTCGCAACCAGAACTTGGAAGCAATGAATTTAGTGCCATGATGCGATTTTTGTGTAGGGGAGGTTGAGGCTAGTGTATGCCGCATCTGTTGTTATCTGTTTTTGATTCGCTGTCAGTATGGTATATGGCAGCCTCAGTTCCTTGTTTTTAGGTGCTGGGCTGTTTCTGCTCTTTTTCGGGTTTTTTTAGTTCTCTTTTTTTCCGTTGACTGTGAGTGAGGTTTCTGGTTTATCAGTGCCTTTTGTCCGCGAGTTTGTCGTGTTTCTTACACACACTCGACGTGAATAAATTTTACAGATTATAGAAAAAACATTCATATACATATTACATGCCTTTTAGATTTTATTCTGAAAATTACAGGTGAACCGTTCCATTGTGTAAGCGATATGGTTGTGAAGAAGATTGAGACGATTGTATTGTGATACTCTTCACTTTGATGATGTCGCCGGTGCAATCCTTGAAGAAGAATCCAGGCGTAAGAATAAGGAAGAAAGGTCAGAGAGTTCAAAACAAGCAGAGGCTTTGACGATAACGAGAGGCAGATCAACAGAACGTGGCCCCAGTGGGAGTCATAATCATGGTAGGTCAAAATCTCGAAGAAAGAAGAATATCAAATGCTACGGTTGTAGCATGAAAGGGCACATAAAGAAGGAGTGTTGGAATAACAAGAAGAATGGATAGAAGAATTCTGAAGCTTCAACATCTCAAGGATGTGTTGCAAGTACCTCAGATGACGGGGAAATCCTGTATAGCGAAGCAGCAACCAGTTCTAAAGGCGAAAGACGACTCAACGATGTCTGGATAATGGATTCAGGTGCAACATGGCACATGACTCCACACCGAGATTGGTTTTACTCTTATGAGCCTATCTCAGAAGGATCAGTGTACATGGGAAATGACCATGCCTTAGAAATTGCTGGAGTCGGTACTATCAGATTAAAGATGCATGATGGTACTGTTCGAAAAATACAAGGAGCACGT